>Ga0209542_10004230_pt1 | contig 29734 bp, 30 predicted proteins | sample RifCSPhighO2_01_FD_184028 | JGI IMG/M metagenome (GOLD analysis project Ga0209542, IMG submission 184028) | Soil microbial communities from Rifle, Colorado - Rifle CSP2_plank highO2_0.1 (SPAdes) (version 2) | ecosystem: Environmental > Terrestrial > Deep subsurface > Rock core/Sediment ... | reverse complement strand
AGATCTACAAACATCTCCTCGGCAGTACCTCCCGGAACAAACTGTACTCCTCGTTTATCAGTAAGTATGGTCAATTCAAACTTTGCTGTGTGGTCACGATTGGTTTCCTGCCAAAGTGATAACGGATGAAATATTGGCGTCACCATTTCTTGAGCACCGGCCCGATCCATCGCATCTTTAATAATATGCATTATTTTTTGATGCACCCGCATTCCCAAAGGAAGCATATAATACCTGCCCGATGTAGATTCACGTATAAAACCAGCTTTAAAAAGAAGTTGCGAAGAAATTATTTTATCTTGAGAGCTTGTAGTTTTTACGGTTTTCCCAAAAAGTTTTGAATATTTCATACAACTTGAACAACATTATAACATGGTTGATATGGCGAGTACTTAGCAGTTTTTAGGATTTATTATATCCAAGTTTATCAAGTACCTTTCCTACAGTTTCATTTGGACCGGATGAATATGTGTCGATGACAAGATGATAATACTTTGGATCAAAAAAATCATGATCTCCATAAATTCGCTTCCATTCGCGGAAATTGGTTTCTTCACGGTCTTTTATATATGCTTTAGCTTTTTCTATGGTCACCTTATCGCGGTTGACCACACGATCAATCCGTACGGAATCGTGGGAACATATGAGTAAGATCCGCAAAGTGTCATCTCGGTCACGTGCCATAAATCCGGCCAGCCAAGCCTCAATCACATACTTTCCCTCCTCCAGTAATTTTTTTGTGCGGTCATCGAGTTTGTGATGAAACTCATCTGGCGCAAGACTGGCAAGCGGTTGCACATATTCGCGCGAAAAGTCACGAAGTAGCTGACCGCCCGAGGTGAACTTAAAACCTTGTGGCTGAAGATAAGATTTTAAATTTTCTTGAAGAGTGTTTTTCCCGACTGCAACACCACCAGAAATAGTAATGTTTTTATATTTCATAAACTTTCTGTTAACCCCAAATTTTTCTGATGTCATTAATAGTAACGAGAACGCTTAGCGAAAGCAAGAGGATGATGCCTATGAGGTTCATGTATCTTTCGAAATGCTCATTAGGTCTTTTTTTTGTCAGCCATTCATAGGCAACGAATACCAGTCTGCCGCCGTCAAGCGCCGGAAAAGGAAGTACGTTAAAGACGGCAAGATTCAGTGAAAGAAGAGCCGTAAGCTCAAGTAAAGCCTTGATTCCAAACTTGCGCGCTTCACCAACTATTTGGGCGATACCGATTGGGCCGGTAAACTCTACACTTGTCTTTTGTGTTGTTAAAAGTTGGATCGGTATTTTGGCTACTTCGATTATGATGCGTCTAGTCATAGAGAACGCTTCGCCAAGTCCGTAAAAAGGAGCCGAATACCAAGGGTACGACTTGGTTTTTACGATTTGATTTATGACAATTCCAAGAGATCCTTGTCCTTCTAGCGGATTGAGGCGGGGTGTGATCGTAAACTCAATTTTTTGGCCGTGTCTTAAAACGGTAAGCAAAATCGGCTTTTCGGCATTTTCTTGGCTCGCTGTAATAAGGTCATATGTGGTTGTAAGTGGGGTTACTTTGTCTCCTACGGTAATCGATAAAAGAACATCTTCCTTTTCAAGACCTACCGATGATGCTGGCGAATTTTTTTGTACTTCAATGACACTAATCCCAGCAGGTGTTGGTACTCCGGAAACTAAAAGATAAGAAATAAGTACCCAACCAAGAACAAAGTTCATGATCACACCGCCTAAGATAATGACTGTTTTTATTAAAGGTTTTTTGGTAATAAATGCCCGACCATCTTTGATGTCTTTAATTTTTTTTGTTTTAAGTTTCTCGTGGTACTCCTCACCATAGAGTTTTACAAAACCGCCAAGCGGGATCAAGTTGAAGCTGTAAAGAGTTTCGCCGATTTTTTTACCAAAAAGCCTTGGTGGAAATCCGAACCCAAACTCCTCAACGAAGACGCCATTTTTTTTGGCAGCAATAAAATGTCCAAATTCATGGATAAGAACCAAAAGCACAAGAATGGCAAAAAATATTATTACGGTAATCATAATTTATACCTCCATTATTTCTTTCTCTTTTTTTTCCTTAAGTTCTTGAAGCTTCATATTGAGTAGGGTTGTAAGCGAGTCTATTTCCTTTTCAGTACGATATTTATCATCTTCGGAAATACTTTTTTCATCAAACCCTCGCTTTATCACTTTACGTGCTTCATCTCGCTCATGGCGAATCGTATTTTTTGAGTCTTCAATAAGTTGTGAAACCAGTTTAACATATTTTTTTCTCTGTTCTTCAGACATCGGCGGAATTCGCAGAATAATTTTTGTCCCTTCTGTTTGTGGATTTATCCCGATTGGTGAAGTCAGAATTGCCTTTTCTATATCTCTAACGGTCGATGGATCAAATGCCGAGATTACAAGAGCGATCGGACCTTCCGTTGTTATAGTTGCCAGCTCACGTAGTTTAAGAGTGGTTGAACCGCCGTAGGTCTGAATCGTCATGTTTTCGACCATACCGGTATTTGCCCGACCAGTACGAATGCCTTTTAACTCCTCTTCAAGCAATTGTACTGTAAGGTCTGTCTGTGATTTAAATTTTTGTAAAACGTCCTCCATAGAAAAAATTTTTACTTACTCAATCTCCCAGCGGACGAACCTTGCGACTTTGATGTTTTCTCCAAACTTCAAGATCGCCTCTTTAATAAGATCGCTAATTTTTTTGCTTGGATCACGGATGTATTCCTGATCGAGTAATTCCTCAACGGTTTTACTTGGAATTGAGGCTACTTGCATAGCAAGTTCAGTCCCTAAGGCGCGAAATTCTTGGTTTCCAGATACAAAATCGGTTTCGCTTTTAAGCTCAAGAAGTGAGGCAACTCTTTTGTTGTGGTGAACATATGCGAAGATTGCGCCGTCGCCTGTCTCGCGCTTTGATTTTTCTGAAGCCTTTTTTACACCCCATTCGTTAAGTTTTTTTTTGGCGACAGCGATATCGTTTTCGGTTTCTTCAAGCGCCTTTTTACATAACGAAAAGGAGACACCGGTTTCAGTACGTAGTTGTTTTAGTTTATTGTAATCCAGCATGCTCGATTTATTAATTTACTTTAGGTTCAACCTTGACTTCTTTTTTTTCGGTTTTGGCGTAGGCATCAAGTAGTTGGTTCATGATGTACTCAACAACCTGTGAAGTATCGTCATTGGCAACGACAGGATAATCGATCTCATTCGGATCGGCGTTTGTGTCAACAAGGGCGACAACCGGAATTTTATAAGCTTTCGCTTCATTGAGAGCATTTTTCTCTTTTTTGGGATCGACAATAACCATTATATCAGGCCGAACAGTGATGCTTTCAAGACCGGAATAGAGTTTTTCAAGTTTGGAAATTTCTTTAGAAAGTTTGGTGCGCTCATGTTTCACTAAAGCATCCCAGGCTCCACTGTCTCGATCGGTTTTTAGATTTTTTAGTTTTTTGACATTATTTATTAGCGATTCGAAGTTGGTCAGAAGTCCGGGAAGCCATTTACTCGTAATGTAAGGAACTTTGTTTTCAATACAGTATTTTTTCAAAAAGGCGCTGACTACTTTTTTTGTACCTACAATAAGCACAGTTTTACCGTTTTTAGCCGCCTCCTCCAAATATTTTTTGGCATTTTCAAGCTGGTCAACTGTTTTTGTCAAGTCAATGACCGACGTACCGTTTATTATTGTATAAACATTTTTGCGTGCTCTCGGGTGGAGTCTGCTTTTTTTGTGACCAAGGTGGGCGCCAAGTTCGAAAAGTTTTTCGATTTCTTTTATATTGGTTTGTTTCATCATAATCCTTCATTTTAACAAAATAGTCTAAAAAAGCAACGAGGAAAGTTGGTAACGATTATCTTATAAATCCAAAGATTTTAGGTAGGCTCGAAACTCGCCGTTTATCTCTTTGTGATGTATAGCAATATCGACAACGGTTTTCATATATTCGAGTTTGTTGCCGGTGTCGTAGTATTTACCGTTTTTGATTTCTATTGCGTAGACGGGGTGATCTTTGGCAAGAATATCTATAGCCTCAGGTAAATAATATTCTCCGTTTCTTCCAGGTTTTTGGTTTTTCAAAACTGGGAAAATGTCAGGTGTTAAAACATAACCTGAAACAATCGCGAGTTTCGAAGGAGCTTGTCCGTGACCTGGTTTTTCGATCAATCTATTTACCTTCCAAACGCCGTTTCCAAGATCAACACCATCGACAAAAGCGTATCTTTCCGAGTCGCCCGGATTGTCGGTTATTATTCCACATAAAATTGTTGACTCATATTTATTGTAAGCCTCGATAAGCTGTGTTGCTCTTGACGGAGTGGCCAGAACAAAGTCATCGCCCCAAAGTACCAGAAAAGGTTCCTTATTTATTACATGCTCTACGGATTTTATTGGAGTGGCATTACCATAGGGACCTTTTTGTCTGATATAGATAAAGTTGGCAAAATCGGCAATCCTTCGCAGTTCTCCAATTTTGTCACTTTTACCCCATTCTTCAAGCCTTTTTTCAAGTTCGTACGGATAATCAAAATGATCCTCAATTGCTCTTTTGTGCCAACCGGTCACAAGGACGATATCTTGAAGTCCGGCGGATACCGCCTCCTCAACCACATATTGAATAACGGGTTTATCAACGATCGGCAACATCTCCTTGGGCATCGCTTTAGTCTGGGGTAAGAATCGAGTACCAAATCCGGCGGCCGGAATAACTGCTTTTGTGATTTTCATATAATAAAAATTATTGAAACTGAACTGATATACTACGTTGTAGTTTGTTATTATCTACCAAAGCTTCAATTTTTGCAACTCCAGAAGTAGGTGAAGAAATATGAAAAATTGCTCTGCCTTGGTTATCGGTCGTAAGAAGCCCTTCCTGAATTGAGCCAATCTGGGCCGTGATACTGACCTCGTGTCCTGGTAATCCACGCCCATCTGCATCACGTACAAATATGGTAATTTCTGAGGTGCTTTTCCCATCAGCGACAACCTGAAGCGGCCAGGCAAAAATAAGCGAGTTTTGCGAAGAGGGATTTTTGTCTCCCGATGCTTTTATCAGTTGGGATATTGGTTCATTTAAAAATACAAAACCCAAAAATATTGCAAAAGCCGCAATTACAATGAAAGTCAGGCCAAGCAATTTGTTGTCCATATTTTAAGCCTTAACCAATTTTTACAAAATGCCACGTTTTTCAAGGACGTCAATTATTTTTTTATGTATTATCTCTTTTGGTAGTATTGTACCATTTTCAACACAGGAAATGGTTTCCCAATGAGGATTTGTAGAAGCAAGAAATTTATATAGATTTTCAGTTTGTACACGATGCTTGATGTCAGATTCTTGAATATCCTTCTTTCCGTTTAAATATGTCCGATCGCTTTTTTGTTTGCTTAGCTCCTGTGCCACCTGCCATGGGACATGAAGGTAAAGCACCAAATCTTCACGAGGAATCTTGTTTACTTCAAACTCTAGTTCATCAACCCATTTTAAAAACTCATTTCGTTCACTTTCATCATCAAATTTTGAACCTTGATGCGCCATATTTGAAGAAACATATCTGTTTGCGATCAAAGTCCGACCTTCATCAAGATATCTTTGAAGAGTTTTAGCTGCTGAGGCACGATCAAGACTAAATGGCAGTGACGCTAAATAGGGCGATATCTCTTCAAGATTACCAAGTTCACCGCGTAAAAATTTCGCCACGAGTTTGCCAAAAAAGCTAGAGTAATTTGGGAAATCCACATAGGCATGGGGAATATTTTGACCTACGCAATACTTTAAAAGTAGCTGAGTCTGCGTAGTCTTGCCCGACCCGTCTCCCCCTTCAAATACGATGAGTTTACCCGCCGATTCGGCGAGCTTTCCCCTTTTTGGTTTTTCTGTCATTCGTAAATATGATACTATAAGGTGTATATAGTTTACAATACTTGTAACACATGGGAAGTTATAGTCTTGTTATCTTCGATTTTGACGGCACCATAGCTTCTTCCTTCTCTTACTATATCAAAATATACAATATCCTGGCAAAAGAGCATAAGCTGAAAGTCTTAAGAAAAAAAGACCTGCCAAAATTAAAAAACCTGCCTCCGCAAAAAATTATTTCATTATTGAATATATCTGTGTTTCAGTTGCCGTTGCTTTTTCTTGAAGGAAGAAAGCTCATGAACAAGTTTGAAAGCAGTATCGATCTTGTACCTGGCATTAAAAAGGTGATCGCAAAAATTGCTGCAAAATATAAAACGATTATACTGACATCAAATTCCAAAAAATACGTGGAGCGATTTTTGGCCGCTCATAGTCTGAACTATTTTTCAGAAATCTGGAGCGAGTTAAATATCTTTGGAAAAGATCAAGCTCTAAAAAAGATCCTTACAAAATACGGTCTCAAGTCGCAAAGTGTACTCTATATAGCAGATGAAGTACGAGACATAGTTGCCTGCAAGAAAGTTGGCATATCTGTAGCCTCGGTGACTTGGGGATTCAACTCGAAAGCAATTCTCAAAAAAGAAACGCCGACTTATCTTGTAGACAGTCCGGAAAAACTTTTAAAGCTATTAGAGGTTAAGTGATTGACCGGGACCCAAGCTTCCCTCCAAAATCATCTTTGCAATTTTATCTTCGATCTGAGTCCGTAAAATGCGCTCCAGGTTGCGTGCCCCAAATTGGATATTGTATTTGCCTTCAATGAGCGACTTTAAAGTAGAATCGGAAATCGAAATTGAGACTTGATATGTGTTTTTAAGTTCATTAACGATTGTAGTTGCCTGTTGTCTGGCAATCTGCATAGCATCATCATCCGCAATTGGTTTATATACAATCACGCCGTCAAAACGGTTTAAAAACTCCGGTAAAAAATAGCCTTTTTCGACTAAATGATTAATAAGGTTGTCGCTTGATTGGGAAATGTCTGTCGCGAGGGATTGCTTTACCAGCATGCCATGAATTTCGCTTGCGCCGGCGTTACTTGTGGCAATAATAATTAGATTTTTGCAGTCAACCCGTTGTCCAAATCCGTCTGTGAAGTAGCCCTCATCAAGAATCGTGAGGAAAATATTTAACAAATCTCTATTGGCTTTTTCAATTTCATCAATGAGCAGTACGCCATAGGCATTTTCACGTATTGCATTTGTGAGCAGTCCGGGATTCAGGGTTTCAATGGAACCGATAAGTTTTGGTATCTCTTCTTTTGTTTGGTAAAGCGACATGTCAAAGCGTATCATTGTGTCTTGCGAACCAAAAAATACTTCGGCGATTGTCTTTGCGGTTTCGGTTTTGCCGACTCCGGTAGGCCCTAAAAACAGAAAAGAACCGATCGGTTTTTTGCGTTTTCCAATAAGCAGAAACGATCTTCTTAAGGTCGCGGAAACGAGCTTTATTGCCTCATCCTGACCGATAATTTTTGAGGAAATCAGAGATTCAAGGTGAAGTAGTTTTTGTTTGATTTTATCGGAAAGTGTCGTCGGCACATGGGTGCGGTTTGTTATCACTACATCAACAAGCCCGGGTGTGACAACCGAGCGTGAAGGAGATTCTATCGTAAAAGTGCTGACCCAGTCCAAAAGCTGCAGGGCTTTTTCGGGAAAAGGAATGGTGTTTATATAATAATTACTTTTTTCGATGATCGTAAGCACGGTTTCGTACGGAATCGTCAGTTTGTATTTTTTTTCAAACTCGATAGCTTTATCAAGGATTATTTGAAGAGCCGTTTCTTGCGACATTTCTTCAACATCGATTTTTGCAAACATATTGCGAATATTTTCCGCATGGTACATGTACTTTTCATACATAAACGGAGTTGTTATCGCGATAAACTGAATGAGCGAACTTGAGGCAAATTTTTCAATTGAGGCCGACATATCTACAAAGCCATCATTGTTTGCTATATAACGCTCAATATTATCTATGAAAATGACTACATTTTTGGCATTTTCCGCCTCTTTCATAAGCTCTTCAAAATATTCCTCACGTTTTATATTGTCGGTGTGCTCGGTCAAAATTTTCTCCATATTCAGTTTGAGCAGGCGCTTATAAGCAAGGTGAGAGTTGGTGCGGCCTTCGTACATTCTTCTTGCAAACGCATCGATTATCGTGTGTTTTCCTATCCCTTTCTCCCCCACTATAACGGCATTGGCATCTTCAGATTGCGACAGGACGCGTTCAATAAGTGCCGACTCTTTGGCGCGGCCAAAAATATGACCACGGATCTTAAGCTGGTAAGACGTACTCGTAAGATCATCAACGTACTCATCCAAAAACGGCGTATAGCCCATGGCCCAGTCGCGGCCAAGAGGCGGAATTGAAAATAGTTGCCTCAGTTCCCACCAGGGATGTTTTATCACATATGTTTGATAATAAAATTCAAACCAAGCCTCGACCGCCTGTTTGTTTGTTTCGGCAAGAAGGTGTTTTTTAATAAAATCTTCTCTTAATTCTTCTTTTGTCTGGACAGCGTCTTTTGTAAAAGATTCCTTGAATAATATGATTGGAACTGTGAGCAAAAATAACAAGAAAAAGACCGGCAGAAGGGTAATAAATATCATCTGAACAAGAAGATAAAAAATCAGGATAGAAAGACGCATTATAAAACCCATTCCGCGAGAAATTAGATTGAAACTTAAAACGTTAAAAAATTCATTAAGAGAAAAAGCTCTTGATTTCTTTTTGGTAGTAAGATTTTTCCACGGCGAGAATAAAGTTTTTAGAAGCGTTGAGACAGAAAAAAAATACGGCAGGAAAATAAAAATGTTGCCAGTGGCTTCAAGAAAGTTCTTAAATAAGGTTGATTTTTTGTCGATCATGTCTTTATGTTTCATTATAGAAAGATAGATTTTAAATTACTAGAGCTTCATTTTTTTAATTTAAAAATAGATTATTGTGACAACTAAAAAAACTAACTATTGACATACAATTTATATTAATTTACGATGAATTAAGTGTTATAAATTTTTAAGCACTTCTGAAGGAGTTGATCTCTATGCCAGCAAAAAAGAAAGCAAAAAGACGAACAACAAAAAAAGCCGTACATAAGAAAAGAAAAACTACAAAAAGAAGAGCTACTAAAAAGAAGAAGAAATAAATTTATTTCATCTTAGAATCTCTAAATACCCCGTTTTACTAAGGTGCTTCGAAGCCACGTCAGACGTGGCAAAGCGGGGTATTTTTTTGTCTATAGGATTATATAACTCAACTCGAACATTTTTTGACAGGAACTTCTGAACTGATTACCGCGCTTAGAGTGGCAGAACAGAAACAGAACGTCGCTGCAAAATTTCGTGGCAGTGAAACTGACGTGTCGCCTATTTTCAAGCTTTCGGTTTTGGTTGCGGCTGCAGTGGTCCCATTATGATTTTGAATTGCTTGCCCCACGATACGCCATGAGTACTTTCGTACAACTTCACAAACGGACTGACATTAAAAAATCCGTTGAGCAAAATATACGCTTCCCATAATAAATCACGAAGTGGATTTTCGGCGACCTCAAGTTTTAAACCAAAATCTGACAATTTGTCCGGTGTTAACGGCCGTGAGTGCATTTTGTGAGTATTGTAATCAGAAAAATACGAAGCAGCCTTTTTGATTTTTTGTCCTTTATTTTTCACTCCTGCGAACATATATTTTTTGAGCCAAGAAGAAACCAGTTCTTTTGATAGTTTTTCGGAATCTTCGCAAAGCTCGAAAAGATCAAGCGAGTATTTTTCAATCAGCGGAATATACGCAGGTAAAGTTTCTGGTCCCTCGTCTTTTATAAATTTTTTGGCTTTCGCAAAGCCGTTCAAAATTGATTTTGCTGGAACAAAACGAACGATACCCTCTTTTGTTGGAACGCCAACTTGCGGGTCAATTGGTCCTAGGGCCGCGCTTGGGTGCAAAACAACGCCATTGCCGGATAATGCCAACATTGTGGCGGCAGAATAAGCGGAATGCGGGACCAAAAAATTTACTTCCTCAAATCTGTTGCGAAGTATCCCGACAATTCTTTCCGTTGCGTCGGGCCGTCCGCCTGGACTATGTAAAAGTACATCAACGGACTTGCAATTATCGCCAACGGAATTGATTAAATCGGTAAATCCGTCCACATCGGGCAAGTCAATCTGATTAGGAACGCCTGGAGGCACACCGTCTAAAAATTTTGTGGCGTAAATTAAAAGTGGACGTCCACGTAACGCTTCAATTTCTGCGTAGCAAACTTTGCGAAGTTCAAATAAATACTTTCCGGTTATTCTTTGACCGGATTGAAGCAGTGGACCGATAAAATCGTTCCAGTCCTGCACCGTCTTAAATTTTTTGCGCTGTTGTTGAGTAGGCTCCATTGCGATTGATTTCAAAATTAAGCGTGGAGCCGGTGTCGGATTTGAAAACCACTCTTTTGCCAGACGCAAACTCCGCGCGCTCGATAATATCGGCAATTTTTTTGTAGGTGTCGTAGGCCTTAAGCGCTGCGGTATTTTGATCTAAAACGCGCTTCGATGCGACCTTATTGACTATGCTTTTTTGATAAGATTTTTTAGTCATAGGCATAAATTTATACTCCAAGCATACCAATTTTATTGCAGAAAAGCAATTATTTGTGGACCCGACAGGACTCGAACCTGTGACCTTTCGGATGTAAACGAAGCGCTCTACCAGCTGAGCCACGGGTCTAAGATTGGACTCTGGTCGTTAGTCAATGGGTCTTTGACCTTTATAGTCTAACAACTAAGGTCTATCGTCTATGGACCAATTTTGTGGGCGTGGGAGGGATCGAACCTCCGACCTGTCCGATGTCCATCGGACCGCTCTACTTCATCTGTGAACTCGGAGGGATTTGAACCCCCAACATCTTCGATGTAAACGAAGCGCTCTACCATTGAGCTACGAGTTCAAAAATAGTGTGCGCGAGGATGGAATCGGACCATCGACCTCCTTCTTATCAGGAAGGCGTTCTACCACTGAACCACTCGCGCTATACTACCTAATTTTAATTTTCCCTTCTTTTATTATTTTTTCAATTATAGCTCTACTTTTCTTACTTTTGAGTTTGTACTCCAGTTTCCTTGCCTCAATTATATTTCCAAATTCTTGTACAAATACTAGTTTAAATGGTCGTGTAAATCTTGTATATTTTGATTTTCCATTATTATGTTCATCAAGTCTTCTCTCTAAATCTATTGTTGATCCAACATAATATCTATTATTAACCTCGGATTGTAATATATATACAAATAGGCCATATATTGATTTATGCACCTGTCCGATATTTATCGGACCGTTCTACCGATGAACCAGCAGCCCATTCACTTTTGGATGATTAATTTTATTAAACCACTTGCACAAATAAATTTAAGAGTATAATAATATACATATCCAATGCGGATAGGCTCTCGTGACAAATTATTATAGCATAGATTTTATTCCAAGAATATAAAATTATAGGTGTATGTTTTTACATAGCATTTTAAATTTTTAGGGTTTATAATAAATTTATGATTTATTTCTCCGAGATTCTTCATAAAGGGATATATACTGATCAAAAAATGTATCTCGGAAGACTCAAAGATTTAATCTTTGTCGTTAAAGACCGACCATATATCACAAAAATGGTGGTAGGAGGAGAAAAAGAAGTAGTGTATCCTTTATCTTCTTTAAAAAGTATAAACGGAAGGCTTGTCATCGCCTCTGATGTAGCACCCACTCATCTTGATGAAAATGAACTTTATATTCACAAAAATTTACTTGATCAGCAGATCATAGATATTGCCGGCAACAAAGTGGTGCGTGTAAATGATGTCGTTTTACAAAACAAACCCGAATGGTATTTGTCCGGCATAGACATAAGTCTTTATGGCATTTTGCGCTGGTTTGGACTTGAGAATATTTTAACAACATTATTAAAGTTATTAACCATTGCCCCGGCTCCTGAAATCTTATCATGGGGTGATATTCAGCCTCTTGAGCTTGCCCGTGGTAGAATAAAACTCAAACTTGAGCAGGAGAAACTTAAAAAACTCCGTCCTGAAGACCTTGCCGATTATCTTGAGCTTACAAACACCGAAAGCATTAAAAAGATTCTAAACACGATGGATCAGGAATATGCCGCAATGGTCATAAAAAACCTCAATATCAATTATCAAACAGAACTTTTTAACAAATTTTCAAGCGAAAAAGCCGCTTCGGTTATATCGCTTATTGAGCCTGATGACGCCGCCGACATACTTTTTACTCTTGATCAACAAAAAAGACACGAGATATTAACTCATTTAAATAATGATTATCGCCACGAACTTGAACAGCTTCTGCACTTTGCCCATACACCAATCGGCGAACATTTGACCACCGAATTTTTTACGGCATTTCCGGATGACAGTATCAAACACGTATTACGACAAATTAAAGAAAAAACAACCGATTATGAACATTTAAGTTATGTATACGTCCTTAATAAGAATAATCAACTTGTTGGTGTATGCAATATGCATGAATTACTTTTAAATCAAGAAGACACTCCACTCTATAAATTTATGATATCCAATCTTATAGCTATTCATCTCAATACACCTGAAGAGATCGCCATAAGTAAAATGTTAAAGTATAAACTTTATGCTCTGCCAGTTATTGATCGGGAGAAACATATTCTTGGTATCATTACCTTAGATAGCATTACCGAGTATTTACTTGCTCATTTTTCCTAAAAAAAACCGGATATGAAATATCTGTATTACACAATACGGAGAAACCTTTTTTTGTTTTTGGGCGTTTTTGGCCCGGCCACAATCACCGCGATAGCAGATAACGATGCTGCGGGTGTAGCTACTTATTCTTTGGCCGGAGCAAAATTTGGGTACTCAATACTTTTGGTTTTGTTTTTTGTAACACTTCTTCTTGCCGTGACTCAAGAAATGGGCGTACGTATTGCGGTCGTGACGAAAAAAGGACTTGGAGATCTTATTCGAGAGCGCTTCGGATTACGGGTCGCAGTTTTTGTTTTCTTAATACTTTTTATTGCCAATATGGGTACGATTGTTGCCAACTTTGCCGCGCTTAAAGCAACAAGTCAAATGTTTGCCATACCGACATTGCCATTTTTGATAGGTATAGTAGTGCTTTCATTTTTTTTCATAGCAAAAGGTAATTACGCGATAAATCAAAAAGTATTTTTAATAGGAATTCTTTTATATTTTGCCTACATTTTTTCTGCGTTGAAAGCAAAACCCGACTGGGGGGCGGCACTTACGAGTTTGGTTTATCCAAAAGACTTTCATTTCTCAAAGGAGTACGTCTTTGCAGGTATTGCCGTTTTGGGAACTACGGTAACACCGTGGGGACAGTTTTTTATTCAAAGTTTTGTAAACGATAAAAAAATTAGTTTAAAATCATTAAAGCTTACACAAATTGAAACATACTTTGGAGCATTTCTTACTGATTTTTTCTCATTTTTTATGATCGTCGCCACCGCGGCAACATTGTTTGTTCATCGCATTCCCCTGGTATCCGGTGAGGCAGCGGCCATTGCAATAAGGCCGTTTGCCGGTGAATTTGCCGGCACTTTGTTTGGGCTTGGACTTTTGAACGCCGGTATCATGGGCGTAATCATAATTTCCCTTTCAACGGCTTATGCATTTGCCGAGTTTTTTGGATATGAAGGAAGTCTGGACTCGCCGTATGAACGTGGCAAACTATTTTACGGAATATTTTTATTTCAGCTTATTTTGGCGATGCTAATTGTGCTTTTACCAAGTGTTTCATTGTTTAAAATTGTTTTTTATACTCAGTCGCTAAACTCGGTACTATTAACGGTCATTCTTTTTTTCCTTCTAAAAATCACCAATCTCAAGCATGTCATGGGAGAGTATACAAACAGCCGTTTATACAATTATTTTTCAATTTTTGCTGTGATCTTGATAATTGCTGCCTCAATTTTTACCGTTGTAAGTGCGTTTTTATAAGTTTCATCAGGCGATTAAAAGACAAGTTTTTTGACACTTTTGTCATGGATTTTAGTCGGGAAATATTGTAGTATGAATTTTTCTTAATATTTCTTTATAATAATTATATGTTCATAACAATCATAAACGACTGCCGTGATGCCGACGAAATGGGCAGACAGACAACCCGTGCATCTGTGTTATTTCCCGGTACAAATATCAATTTTTTGGGAGTTAATAATTTTAGTGAAATTGAAGCCGCCGGACTTCTCGTTGATGTGATTGATGCGGGAACAGGTGATGAAGGTATCATTATGGTCAACGCCGCACCTCGTCATGGCGCGGGAAAAAACTGGCCAAACGGGACACCTTTTGGGTATTTTTATCATAATAAAAAAATTATTGTTTCGACCGTTGCCGGTCTTACACTTTCATTAGTTAAAAAATTCGGCTGTATTGATAAACTGTATCTGACCGATCTTACGACGGTCATAGATCATTTTATTATGAGCGGTAAATTTCAAAAAGATGCGCGTGATAGGACCGTTTTAACACAGTTTAGAAGCTTCGAATATATGCCTTTTTTGGCCAAATGGTTACATGACAAAGAAGATGTTCCTCATAAAGATATGTCCATTGACGAGATATCAGATGCACCAAAAACAGTTTGGTGGGTAGATAACTTTGGAAATGTTAAAACGACATTACTTCCTGAGGAGATCGGTTTTGAACCCGGAAAAAAAATTGAAACAAAAGTAGGGACGTTCACCTGCTACAATAGATTAAAAGATGTACCAAACGGGGATGCGGCAATGACAATCGGTAGTTCTGGATACCAGAATAAAAGATTTGTTGAGATTACAATAAACGGTAAAAATGCCGCCAAAGAGTTTGGTTTACATTCTGGGGTAGAATTATTTTAAACTAATGAAAAAGTTAATTGTAGTTGCTGATTGGGGGACGGACGCGCTTGCAACACAAGAGATACGCAGTACAACAGAAGGATTCCTTAAAAACCCAGGTAATCCTAATATTAGCTTTGTCTCATCCACTCCCTCAACCATACATACGTCATTCCTCATATCTCAAATTGTCGAAACTGAAGAAAGATATGGCAGACCTCTTGATACCGTGATTTTTCAAAACACCGATCCGATGCTGGAGCACACAGAGGAAACCGGTGGCATAGGCGCCCAACTTTTCATTATGAGACTTAAATCGGGTATTTATGTTCTCGGACCAAATGCCGGGTATGTTTTTTCTCTAATTAAACCAAAGATTGAAGAAGCATTTTATTACCCTGGACTTGAGATGAGTGGGCAGTTTAGATCCCGCGATGTTTTTTCTCGCGTTGCCGCGTATTTTATGGATGCACTACAAGACGATCTTGAACTTGATGAAATACATGTAAACATGATTCCACAACTTGATGATTATTTTGTAGGGCACACTGATAATTTTGGAAACATAAAAACCACAATACCCGAGTCAACATTTAAAGGGAAATATTCACTTGGTGATGAAATAAACATTACTATTCACGGAGTAACTCAAAAAGTAAGATATGTAAAAAGTCTTTTTGACGGCGCAGCGGATAGTCTGATCATTTATCCCGGCTCATCGGGCAAGATTGATGATCCGTATCTTGAGATAAGCGTCTGCACGGATTTTTCGGAAAACCATCCTAAAACCGGTATTGAAATGTTCGATTTCCCCAAACCGGGTATGGATATACAGGTCGGCTAGTATATTCTGAAAGTTTCCACAGTATTTCCGCCTGTTCATCTACATCTTTATCGTACATTAACCAAGGTGGTTCTCCAACACGGAACAACTCTACACATGGCTTTATTTGATACAGATATCGTCCGTCATCAGGATGTTTACTTGAAGTAAATCGTACTGCCTCAACAAGTTCTTCTTCATCAGTCAACGGGGGCATAACAGTATTATCAGAGTTTGGTAATTGAACAACTTGATCAATAAGGTTGACTATTCCGTACTGCTCGGGAGTAAATTGAATTTGTGCTTTCCTCGCTGTTGCTATTAATTGTTCGAAATGATTAGGAGGTTCTTCAGGGAGGTCAGTATTGGAACGTAACAACAATAAATATAATTTTTCAGAAAGCTGACCGCCTCTTTGAAAGTATAACAAATATGGATCAGCTTTTTGTCTTTGAGGAGCCATAGCTTTTCTTAAAGATAATCGTAATGCATCCCGAGAATATAATGGTAAAGAAGGTCCGGATCCATTAGAGCCATTCATATGAAGAAGTGTTTTGAGAGTTCGTGGATCAAGGCTACCACCCATTTCTCTGAATAATCCAAGCACATCGATAGCTTCTAGATCGGGTTCTACAAATATAACTGGTTGTTGTTCTTGAAGAGTTGCAACCATTACTGCATTATTATACATAACTTTCACAATTATTCATCACTAAATTTTTAAAAGTCATAATATAAGAAGTAAGATGAATATATTTAATATTGACAACAAATGGTTTTTTACCGAACTTCATCCAATTTTTAAAATATTGTTAATTTTTATTCGAGGTGATTTGATAATATTGCTTCCGTTATTGGCACTGATTCTTTTTACCGGAATCTTCTCGATAAGAATTATGTTTATATTACTCGGAGTATATATTTCAGTGCGCTATTTCGGTGAAATGATTTATTGGATCATGCAGCAGTTTTCGGGTAGGACTTATAGACCATATGATTTTGGGTTCAGAAAACTCGATAATAATGCAATTTATATTCTTTACCAGACTTTTGCCATAGTAGGAACAGTTGTAGGAATCTCAATCATTTTTTTATCATTACTTTATAGTTAAAATATCACCGCATTCAAATATTAGTTTATTCTGAAGACAGGGCATCCATTAAGCGCGAATTGCTAAAATGAGTAGGTTTTGTATGAAAGTTTTTTCCTGGAGGAATTGTATCTGGAGCATTTTTTCTTCTAGAAGACGTATTACTTTTCTGGGCATTCTTCTCTTTGACAGTTAAAGTTCTTTCTGCAAACATATCAAAAATAGTTGAATGTGCTCTCGTCAATTGAGCATTAAACGTATGAGTAGAAGTCTGGAGATTTTCGAGTGTTTCTACTGTTTCTCTTGAATTTGGAAATTGTTCAGCGAGCATGCGCTCACCAACAATTTTTACAGCATTTTCGTGCGTAGTTCTGCGCCATTTATCATTTAGCTCGAAATAACAACACCATGTATACGAAAGCAAATGATCAAAAACTATGAGTTGATTTTCGGGTGTTAATGTATTAAATATGGAAAAAGTTCCCAAGATACTCCCTGTCATGAGGGCGAATGTGTCAATTTCACCTTCCGGAGAATGGATAAAATTCTGAATGTCCTGTGAAGTTAATGGATTTGATAATTCGGGAGCCATGTGTTTAACTCAAAAATCGGGCCGGGAAAATTAATCCGCCGCATCAGGCGGATAATTTTTTTACTAAAGAAAAAAATTAGAAAGGAGGTGATCCATCCGCTCCTTCCAGAACGGATACCTTGTTACGACTTAACCCTCATCGCCGTCATTACTCTCCCCCGACGTGACGTCGGGGTTCAAATAGCAACGACTTTGTTGGCTTGACGGGCGGTGTGTGCAAGAGGCAAGAACGTATTCACCGCGGTATAGCTGACCCGCGATTACTACCAATTCCGCGTTCATGAAGTCGAATTGCAGACTTCAATCCCAACTGGGAGAAGTTTTATGAGATTTGCTTGCCGTTGCCGGCTTGCGAGACTCATTGTACTTCCCATTGTAACATGTGTGCAGCCCAGGGTATAAGGACCATGCTGACTTGACGTCTGCCCCTCCTTCCTCCTCCGAAAAATTCGAAGGCAGTCTCCTATGATACTTGTAACATAGGACGGGGGTTGCGTTCGTTGTCCCACTTAAGGGCACTCCTCACGGAACGAACTGACGACAGCCATGCAGCACCTGTATAACACTCTCGAAGACTCCTGACTTTCATCAGGATTGCAGTTATATGTCAAACCCTGGTGAGGTTCTTCGTTTCGTTTCGAATTGAGCCACATGTTCCACTGGTTGTGTGCCTCCCCGCCAATTCCTTTGAGTTTTAGCCTTGCAGCCGTACTCCCCAGGCGGTCTGCTTAACGGATTTCCTTCGCCACACTTTTCCTTAATAGAAAAATGCAGCTAGCAGACATTCGTTTAGGGCTAGGACTACGCAGGTCTCTAATCTGCTTCGCTCCCCTAGCTTTCGTGTCTCAGCGTCAGTTTTCTTCCAGTAAGCCGCCTTCGCCACTGGTGTTCCCGAGGGTATCAACGCATTTCACTACTCCTCCCTCAGTTCCGCTTACCCTAAAGAAAACTCTATTCAACAAGTATTTTTGCCACTTTCAAGGTTGAGCCTTGATCTTTAAGCAAAAACTTTGTAGAAAGCCTACACGACCCTTTATGCCCAGTAAAACCGGATAACGCTTGAAGCCCACGTATTACCGACGCTTCTGGCACGCAGTTAGCGGCTCCTTTCTAGTAGGGTACCGTCAATCCCGCCAAAGGCGGAACTTCTTCCCCTACCACAGTAGTTTACATACTTTCGTACTTATTCCTACACGCGGTGTCGCGCGGTCAGGCTTTCGCCCATTGCCGACTACTCCTGATTGCTGCCTCCCGTAGGAGTGGGGGCCGTGTCGCAGTCCCCCTCTGGCTGACCACCCTCATGAGGCCAGCTACCCGTCATCGGCTTGGTGGGCCGTTACCCCACCAACTACCTGATAGGCCGCAGGACCATCCCTTGGTGAGCAGTTAAGCTCTTTAATCCCGATATAATCGGGATACCATAAAGTATTACCCCACCTTTCGGTGAGCTATTCCTTGCCTAGGGGGAGGTTCCTACGTGTTACTCAGCCGTCTGCCGCTCTCCGACAGCCCCCTTGCGGGGATCGTCGGAGCGCTCGACTTGCATATCTCAGGCACACCGCCAGCGTTCATCCTGAGCCAGGATCAAACTCTTAAAATTGGTGTGCTAAGAGTCACAAAACTCTTAGACAAAAGAAATTTGTTAGGAAAATGCTCCCAGACTTCCACCAATTAGGTAAAGTCTGAGATTTCCCAACCCGATTTCCAAATTAAACTGTCTATATTGGCTATAAATAACCTAATTGTCAATGTGCGAGTGAGTTTCTATTCTAGAACAGGAGCCTTTGAAAGTCAAGCGAGACCTAATATAACAATAAGGTTGCAATAACTTACCGATTTTGTTATTAATAGTATTAATGAGTAAAAACAGATCGGGATTCACACTTGTTGAACTTATTGTGGTTATCATGGTGATAACAACTTTACTCACTTTGGGTATTACTTCATATACCACCGTCCAAAGAAATGCCAGAAATACTGAACGTAAAACCGATTTAAAAGATTTACAGGTTGCGCTTGAGGGATTTCGAGTTGAAAATGGCCTATATCCCGATACCTGTAATACAGCGGTAACATCCTGCGTTTTTGCCAGTTCACAATGGTGGAGTGGACTAGGTTGCAATTGGCTACCGAGAGCCGCTTGGATTCCAGGTCTCACACCTAATTATATTGAAAGATTACCTCTTGATCCTCGTCAGAACCAGGTCAACTCCCAAAGACCTATTAGCGGTTGTAATACCGACAGTACGCTGAACTGCTATATATACAGGTCCAATGGCTTCGATTACAAACTTAGTGCTATCTGTACTCCTGAAGGAACATTGAATGCTAATGATCCCTTCATTGATCCAGCACGTAGCACCATTGGTTGGGCGGTTTATACTCAAGGAGGAAGTGCGTGGTAAAAATCCTCATTAATTCCCAACAAGTTTAAACAAAGCTTGTGAGTCTTTATCAAGCTTCACGAGTCCCTGTATCGTCGCATTTGCGTAATTTTCAGCTACATAAGTATCGATTTTCAGTTCCTGAATAAAAAAATCGTTCACACCTTTTACCGCTGCCATATTACCTGTAAGTGCAATTCCGTTTTTAAAAACAGAGTCTGCTATTTCGGGTGGAGATAATTCAATCAGTTCTTTAGCCGCATCAACAATGTGATGAAACTGGCTCATCAGTGCTTCGCGAATATCAGAAGATTTAAGTTTGATAGTTTTTGGCAGCCCGGTTTCAAGTGATTTGCCACGGACATTGGTCGTGGTTTCATCTTTGGTAAAGTTCAATAATTTGATTTTCAAATTTTCACAGGTTGCCTCGCCAAGTACAATCCCATGTTTGAGATAAGTATAATTGCCGATTAGTTTGTTCATATTGTCTCCCGCCGTTTTCAAAGCTTTCTGTCCGACTATCCCTCCACCACTTATAATTGAAAGCTCTACTAGACCACCACCCATATCTATGACAAAATGCGGTTCATGTGAAAAAACATCAAATCCGCATCCTGCCGCCGTGGCAATGGCTCTTTCAATGACAAACACATCGGAGCAACCGGTTTTTTCAAGCGCTTCCTCGACAGCCTTTTTCTCGATTTCAGTTGCAATAGTCGGACTTGTGGATATTCCTTGAATCGGCGGTTTGATAAAACGGTACTGCGAAAGATACGGGTTTACCGATTTTTCCATCATGCGCGCAAGATAAGCAACCTGCGCATCAAAATCGTAAAGAATCCCGTTTACGATGGGGCGAATGATCTTGATAAAATCGGGAGTTTTGCCGACAATTGTTTTGGCTTCCGCTCCAAAAAAAATGTATTCTTTAATTCGTGAGTTATAACCAAGATATGTCGGTTCAACAAGAACAACCCCTTTATTTTTTATTGCAATACGAGTATTTGTAGTTCCCAAATCAAAGTAAATATGAAGCGGTGAAAAAAAGGGTAACCGAATTGAAGTAAACTTCTTTATAATTGATTTCATAATTTCTATGCAACTTCCGCGTTTTTCAATAAATATTCCAGAAGCAATTCGTGTTTGTTATTACGTTTTATTTTTCACGACTCCTCTACTTTTCTCTCTCAAAACTTCGGAAATCTTTGAATTCAATAAAATGATACTGATTTATCTTGTCACGATAGTCATCGCAACTCTTTATGGATTACAACTTGTTTTTAGTCAAAACAGAAAAATTTTTCTCAACAGGTTTTATATTTTATTAAGTCTTTTTTTAGTTAGTCAGATTCTTTCAACAATCTTTTCTATCGATGTCCATACTTCTTTTTTTGGTTATTACAGCCGCTGGAACGGCGGACTTATATCCATTATATCTTATCTTTTGTTGTTTTTTGTTTTTGTGCAGATTATGGAAAAAAAGCATATTGAAAAACTTTTGATTGTGTCTTTAATCGCCTCATGTTTAGTAATACTTTGGGGATTGCCGGGCAAACTGGGTGCCGATCCAACTTGCTTTGTGTATCTTCACAAGTTTACAAATAGCTGCTGGACTGAAAATTTTGACCCGGCGACTCGCATGTTTTCTACACTTGGACAGCCAAACTGGCTAGGCGCTTACATGGCCGCACATTTTTTTATCGGAGTATATTTTTTGTTAAAAAATCTTTTAGTGGATTCCCGCCTGCGCGGGAATGACTATAAGGCAATCATAAAGTATTTGATGAGAAGGATGATGAAACCTCATACTCTTAAATACGTTATATATCTCGCACTGATTATTCTCACCATTATCTTCACCCAGTCACGATCATCACAATTAGCCCTTCTGGTCGCATTCATGCTCGGTGTTATCATCGCTACATTTAAGTTTGACCGCTTGAGAAGATGGATGATGATAGCAGTAATAGGTCTTATAAGTGTTATAAGTCTGATAGGATTTGTAAAAAAAGATACGATTCGTGATTTTTTTCTGCTTCCTGCGCAACAGTCGACGATCACCGACTCATTTGACATAAGAAAAATTGTTTGGAAAGGAGCGATTGAACTTGGAAATAAATATCCACGGTTTGGAAGCGGTGCTGAAACTTTTGCATACGCATACTATTTCACTCGTCCTGCGGCTCACAATCTTACATCTGAGTGGGATTTCATATACAACAAAGCACACAATGAATATCTTAATTATCTGGCAACAACAGGATATGTCGGACTCTCAGCTTATTTATTGATGATCGTGGGAACAATTATTTTATTTTATTTTTCATTTAAAGATAAAAAAAATGAAAACCAAGATATTTGGATACTTTTAAGCCTGTTTCTTTCCTATATTACGATACTTATTACAAACTTCTTCGGATTTTCAATTTCAATAATTCAGCTGTTTTTTTATCTTATCCCAGCGTGTTTAATTGTTTATTTAGGAAAAAGAGTCAACTATGAAGTTTCCTTGGATGTTAAAGTTTGGCAAAAATCAAACCTTCAGAAGAAATTGATATTACTTCTTGTCACGTTTATGGGATTTACTGGAGGGCTTTACGTTTATCGATATTATATTGCCGACATGCAATATGCTAAAGCTCAAGAGTATCTTGCGCTAGATGATTATTCGCAGGCGACCGAAGAGCTTTATAAAGCTCTCGGAAACAGGTACGAACATGTGTATGAAGACAAGCTTTCAAGCGCGCTTGCCAGCATGGCATTTGTGCAATCGTTTGGAAGCGATGATAAAGCGGTAAGGAATATTATTACTTTTTCTAAGAATCACAATCTCAATACCTTAAAACAATCTCCTTATAACATAATCTATTTGCGTACTCAAGCTAAAAATTACTATCTTTATTATCAAGTCACAAATGATATCGTTGATTTACAAAAAAGCATTGACGCATCGGAGAAAGTAATTAAAATTGCGCCAACTGACGCACAAAGTTATTATCAGCTGGCGCTTTATTATTGGATTGCTGGAAATGAAACAAAAGAAAAAGACGGTTATTTAACTAAAGCTAATGAAACCATTATACAATCATTAAATTTACGGCCCAATTATATTGAAGCAAAAGAACTTCTCGGCGAACTACCCTAAAGTTTACGGCAACACGGTATTGATGGTATTAAAGATTTCCATCGAGTTAGCGTTATTTCCACCATCGTTAGCAACTTTTGTAGCATTTGACGTCGATTCCAATCTCACATTTATTTCGTAATCAACAGAACCTACTCCGTTAGTCCTAATTTGATATAAACCGGTACAAGCAGTTGTGCCGCCGGTAGAAGTCGTACATTGTGTTCCGCGATTATTAGATGGATCGACAGGCACTGTTCTAGTATATGAGCATGCGTTCATCCCAAGCCAGTTTCCAGCAGCACATGGCTGCTCAGCAGTGCTATTGTTTGGTAGACCAGTGCCATTAGTAAGATTGCTTCGCATACCATTTGCGCCGTACCAGCCCGCGGGTATTGTTCCGCCATCATTTATGAATTGTTCGAGAATTGATTGAATTGTAAGTAAATCCTTTATTCGTTTAGTGTCCCTTGTTTTTCTTTGTGCCTCAGCAGGATTAAGACTAAGAAGAAGAATGGTTGCTATCATACCGATAATACCAATGACAATAAGAAGTTCAACAAGCGTAAACCCTTTTTTTAATAATGAATACATATATGCTTTGAAGAATACTTTTAACTAGTATGATTTAAATTTACATTATTTTTTTATCAGTTGTCAAGTGACACTTATTTTTTACTGGATCCTTCTCCGCCGAATCGGCGCATCAGGATGACATAGAGTTATTGTAACGAACTTGTAAGCGTGAATATTGGTGAAAGAACTGCAAAAACCAAAAATCCTACAGCGACACCAAGTACGACAAGTATTGCAGGTTCTATGAGTACCAACATTGCTTTTACTGCAAGCTCCGATTCACTTTGGTAGTATTCGGCTACTTTTTCAAGCGTCTTGTCTAAGTGACCGGTTTGCTCACCTACTATAGTCATCTGTACAAGTGAGTCGGGAAAGATTGGTTCGTTGGACATAGCAACTCCAACCGACAGTCCTTTTTCTACCTTTTCACGGATTCTTTTGAAAGCTTCCTGGAAAAGCACGTTTTCATTGACTTTTGTCACTATCTCGAGCCCGTCTAAAATAGGTACACCCGAAGCAATAAGGATTGAAAGTGTACGTGTAGTATCCACAAGGGCTGCCGATTTGACTATCGGTCCAAAAACGGGGATGCGGAGTATATAAGTATCAAAAGCTCTTTTCCCGGAGCTCGAAGAGGTAATGCGTTTTATAAGAAAAGCAGTGCCGATCATTCCGATAAGTATATATACCCAAAATGCCTCAAAAAAATCGGAAACATCGATAAGAAGTTGTGTTTGTGGGGAAAGTTTAACTTGAAAGTTTTCATAAAGCTGCACTAGTCGTGGTACCACAAAAGCAAGCATGATAAAAATCATCACAACCATCGCTGAGATAATGACAACTGGATAGATAAGTGCATTTTTAATTTTAGCCCGAAATTCTTTCTGTCGCTCCAAATTTTCGGCCAGCTTGTTTAGGATAATATCAAGTTTTCCCGAGGCTTCTCCCGAACGTACCAGCGCAATGTAAAGATGAGAAAAATACTGCGGATATCTTTTAAGTGTCAGCGAAAAAGTCTTGCCTTCCCGCAAACTTTTGTCAATATCGGCAAGCATATTTTTCATTGGGTTTTTTTTTGCCTGTTTTTTCAAGATCTCAATGCAGTCAATAAGCGTAAGACCTGAGGTCAACATGATGGCAAACTGTCGTGTGAGATATGTAATATCGCTAAAAGAAATTCGGTCAAAAAAGCTGTTTATCGCGGATAAAGCACGGTCTGACCGCTTTTCGCGAACGTCCAGAGGAAAATAGCCATTACCCTTAAGATATTCAATGACCTCTTTTTCAGTTTCAGCCTCAAGTTGGCCTGCTGATTCCTTATTGTTGAGAAGCGCTTTGTATTCGAAAAGCATACGTTACACGATAAATTTTCTGATTTCAGATGGCCGAAGAGCGTAGTCAAAAGCCGTTTCCCGCGTTATAAGATTTTGTTTATATAAACGCGACAGATATTTTTCAAATAATAGCATTCCCTGATCTTCACCCGTCTCAAGAACATTGTCAATCATAAAGTTTTTTGATTCTCGAATAAGCGCTGAAACCGAAGGAGCATTTATCAGAAGTTCAAGAGCTGGAATTCGTGATGTACCACTGATATGAGGCACAAGACGTTGAGAAATAATTGCCCGTAGTACCGAAGCAAGCTGATTTCTGATTTGGTTTTGCTGCGAAGCCGGAAATACATCAACGATACGGTTTATGGCCTCAGGAGTACTTCCAGTATGAAGTGTTGAAAACACAAGATGACCGGTTTCAGCAATGGTGAGCGCTGCTTGAATAGTATCAAAATCACGCATCTCACCTATGAGTACTACATCAGGGTCTTCACGTAGAACAGATCGCAAGGCTTTCACCCAAGAATGGGTATCCCCATGAAGCTCGCGCTGTGAAATAATTGATTTGGCACTTTGATAAATATACTCTACCGGGTCTTCAATGGTCACGATATGTTTTTCAAATGTCAAATTAATCTCATTAAGAATCGAGGCAATGGTGGTTGATTTACCCTCACCGGTTGGCCCAGTAAGGAGTATAAGTCCTTCATTCATTTTGGCAAACCGATGAAGTGCGGCCGGTAAATTCAACTGTTCAATGGTTGGAATTTGACCCACTATGACGCGAAAGGCGCCGGCAATTGACCCGCGGCTATGGTAATAATTTACACGAAAACGAAACTTCTCCATTTCATAGCTAAAATCAATTTCTTTATTTGTCTCAAATTCCTCTTTTTGGGTATCGTTTAAAATTTTATATAAAATTGTCTTTGCACTCTCTTTTGTTATCGGGTCATGGGTTTTGAGTTGTATAAGTTTGTCATTGACGCGAATCGTCGGATGATAACCGGTTATAATATGGAGATCGGAGGCTTTTTTTTCAGTCGTCAGTTTAAGTAGTTCAATTAGGTCCATAAATATATACTACATTGAAATTATATTTTTGTCATTATTCCTCGGTCACACGCATGATCTCCTCAAGAGTGGTGATTCCGGTGAGTGCTTTTAAAAACCCGTCCTGTTTCATAAGAATCATACCCTCTTTCACCGCTTGTTCGGAAATTGATTGAGCTGATGCTTCCTTAAGAACCAGATCATTCACGCCAGGCGTGATATTTAAAATTTCAAAAATTCCAATTCTCCCCATATAACCGGAGTGGTTGCACTCCTCACATCCCCGTCCTCGGGCAAGCCGAATCGGTTGGCCGTCTTGGTACTGCTTGGGAAGCAGATTTCCAAGCTCCTCTTTGATAGATTGCTGCACCTCCGCTGTTGGAGTATAAAACTCTTTACAGTTTTGGCAGACTTTACGCACGATACGTTGTCCCATCGATATATTGAGCACCGAGGCGATAAGAAAAGGTTCGCCGCCAAGATCTATGAGACGCGGTATCGCGGTTGCCGCATCGTTGGTGTGAAGAGTGGAAAATACCAAATGTCCTGTCAGTGCAGCTTGTATTGCAAGCTGCGTTGTCTCTTTGTCACGTATTTCTCCAACCAGAATGATATTCGGATCTTGACGTAGAAACGACTTGAGCCCTGTTGCAAAGGTGAGTCCGGCTTGTGGATTGGTCTGAACTTGGTTAATCCCTTCAATCTGATACTCAACCGGATCTTCAAGTGTCACAATATTGACCGCTTTTGTGTTGAGACGACTTAAAACGGAATATAGTGTAGTTGTTTTTCCGGATCCCGTAGGTCCTGTCACAAGAACAATGCCATATGATTTTGAAATACCCTCCTCAAAGCGCTTAAGTTGTACGCCGTCCAGTCCAAGTTCAATAAGTTGTGGCAGGCCGCCTGATTTTCTTAAAAGTCGCATCACTATTTTTTCACCGTTCACAGTTGGCAGCGAAGAAAGACGTAAATCCAGCTCTTCTCGATCCAGTTTATAGTTGAATCTGCCGTCTTGAGGAATACGTTTTTCATCGATTTTCATCCCGCCCAGAATCTTTACGCGAGACACGAGCGAATCGTGAATACTGCGTGGAAGCGTAAGTTTTTCAGTCAATATTCCGTCGATTCTATACCTGACTCTCGTTTTGAGTTCTTCTGGCTCAATATGGATATCAGAGGCTCTGTTTTTAATTCCAAACTCAACAATGGTATTTACAATCTTGGCGATAGGTGCCGTATTAAACTCACGTCCAGTTTGTAGTTGTCGGACTGTTGTCTCTGGTCCTATATCGGCGACTGCCTCTCGGACTGCAGGAGACAAGTTAAGGCTAGTTGCTACAGTAAGAGCTTTCATTATCTCCGATTCTGAAGCTAAAACCGGAATTATTTTTAAACCTGTTTTGCTAGTTAAAACCTCAAGCTCGTTAATGTTAAGTGGTTTTGCAGTTGCTACATACAATTGTTTTTTTGTGGCGTCATAAAGATAAGGAATTATATGGTACTCGGCGACGATGTCTTTTGAAATGTAGTTTAGAGCTTGAGGGTCAACTGCGGTTGTTCCAATGTTCACATACGGCACGTTTAATATTGCGGCTTTTGCGCTAAGTACGTCATCGTCTGTGAGTCGTGTAAATGTCAGAAGGTACTGCTCAAGAGTAATTTTTTTTTGTTTTGCCTCGATTTCGTAACGTTTGGCACTCGCTTCATCGATTATTCCCTTTTGCTGTAATCGTTGCAATAATAGCTTTGGGTCAACATCCATATTTACTCAATATAGGGCGATTTGTGTTAAAATGCAACTGACCATAATATGCTACCCTTACTTATCCATTCACCATCAAGAGTTATTGATATTTCTTCAATTGATGAAATAACGGAGTTGAAAAACATCAACAAAAAATACTTGATAAAGATATTTCCGATTGAGACTAGGATCACAATTGAACAGATACGAGAGCTACGTAAAGATGTTCGTGTTGTCAGCAAAACAGATCGTTTGATCGTCATCGAAACATTTGACAGTGCCACTGCCGAGGCGCAAAATGCAATGCTCAAGATGCTTGAAGAATCATCATTAAGTAATCAATTTGTTTTGCTCGTGCAAAATCTGGAATTTGTTTTGCCCACTATAAGATCGCGATGTAAAATAATTAAAATTTATGATAAAACTAAAGAACCTAATATATCGTCAACAGAATTTGATCGTATCGCAGATTTACTTTGTGACTCACCCGCAACTTCACTATTTACATTGCCGCAACTTCAATCAAAAGATCGCTCAAGTGCAGTCAGCACTTTGTACACTTTACTAAAAAGTTTGCGAAAACGAGTTGTCAAGAAAGACGCTAAAGCACTTAAATTAACAAAGAAAATTTTTGAGATTCTTCCTCAACTACAGTTTAGTAATATGAATCACCAGCTTGCGATAGATGCGTTGATCTGCCAGGCATTAAAGCAGTAAAGCCATTTTATTTAAGCTGTTGCTTTTTGTGAAGTTTTGTATATAGAATGGTTATATGAGACTTCGTATGGGATTTACGCTCATTGAAATGGTTATCGTGATAAGCATAATCGCTATGCTTATTGGCGGAAGTGCGCTAGGATACAGCAGGTTTCAACAAAATGCCCGTGACACAAGACGAAAGTCGGATCTTGAACAGATCCGTGCTGCGATGGAACTTTTTCGAAGTAATACGATAAATGGATCATATCCCAGAGCGGCTTGGTTTCAAACAGATATGCAACCTTACTTAAATCCTTTACCCAAAGATCCTAAAACAGGTAGCGATTATTTCTATGACGCCTTACCTAACACATGGCCATTAGGACCGTGTGATAATGTTACGAAGTTTTGTACATCTTATAGATTATATGCTGATTTGGAACTAGTAGCAGGTCAAAATGATTGTATGGTTACACCGCTTATACCTATCCCTCAATGTTAGATATTTTGTTATGATAAATCGCAATCATGGCTTTACTTTAATTGAGATTATTATTGTCATTTCGATCATGGCTTTATTGCTAGGAGTGGGTACCGTATCATACAATTCTTTTGGTCGGCAAAAAAGTCTGGAGCAGGATGCGGAAATGGTACGTGACAGGTTGAGCATTATTCGTGAACGTGCTGTGAGTCGTGAGATATCAAAAAACACAAATTGTGATCCTTTTAACGGTTATCGTCTGAGATTGCAACCGTCAGGCAACTTTACACTCTTCCTTCGTTGTGGACAACCGCCAACCATACCTTTAACGGAAACTAACACCAATGAAAATTTTACTTTAAATTCTTCTGTGATAGCATTTCCAACTGTTAATACTGATTACATGTTTTTATATCCTTATGGCTGTGATACCACAGGCTGCACCACCAATCGTGCAGCAAATCGGATACGTATACGTAATCAAAACAATACACAGTGTGTTGATATCACTATCGATAATCTCGGTAAAACTACGCTTAGCCAACCTTTTAGCGGACCTTGTTAAACGCATGAAAAACAATCTTAAAAATTTAACCAAAGCCTTCACGCTGATTGAGATCATGATCTTTGTCTCATTACTTAGCATGGTACTCATTGTTGCTGTAGGTTATGTTACTCGACTGCTTATGAACATGAAGGTAAACGAGCACAAAATTTTTGCCACCTTTTATGTTGAGGAGGTAAGTGAGTGGCTACTCGGTGAAAGAGAAAGCGATTGGAATAATTTTCATAGTAAGGCTTCAGTTTCTGCTCCAGGCACCACCTATTGTCTCAATAACAGTTTAAGTCCTAACAATACTATTAATATCCTTGTTACCCCAGTTTCGGGGGCAAATCCTTGCCTGTTTACTGGAATCACAGGCAATGCGCCGCTTATTTTTCAACGTACAGTAAGGCTGCGTAAGAATGCAGCGGCAACTCAAGTTACCGCATTGATTGTCGTATCATGGTTTGACAACGGTGTTCAATA
>Ga0209542_10004229_pt1 | contig 29742 bp, 29 predicted proteins | sample RifCSPhighO2_01_FD_184028 | JGI IMG/M metagenome (GOLD analysis project Ga0209542, IMG submission 184028) | Soil microbial communities from Rifle, Colorado - Rifle CSP2_plank highO2_0.1 (SPAdes) (version 2) | ecosystem: Environmental > Terrestrial > Deep subsurface > Rock core/Sediment ... | reverse complement strand
ATCGGGCATAGACTGGGATAGGATTAAAAGAACAAGAAGCGCCTATTTGGTTAAATGGTGTGGTCATATACCCATTTTACCAGAGATGGCGTTTTTTGGTGGGATAACCGCATTATTCACCTAACTCATTACTTCCTTGGTTTTTTAGCCCATTCTGACCACCAAACCAATAAAGGCGAAGCTACAAATATGGAAGAATAAGCGCCAAGAAATATACCAATAATCAACGCTAGTGAAAAGTATTTTAAACTCTCTCCTCCAAAAATGTAAATAGCTATTAAAGACAGGAGGGTTGTAAATGTAGTATTAAGAGACCTGGTCAAAGTCTGCATAATACTCACATGGACCACTCGTCCAAAATTATCTTTAATTCTATTTCTTATAACATTCTCCCTTACTCTGTCAAATATGACTACTGTATCCGAAACGGAATAGCCAAGTATTGTCAGCAAAGCGGCAACAAAAACAGCGCTAATTTCTACATTATACAAATGTCCCAAAAGAGCAAACACGCCGATCGGAATAATAATATCGTGGGCCAGCGCCACCATCGCTGAAAGACTCATAGACCAAGATGACAAGACCACAGACATTTTCCTGAAAACAAAGGCAATATAAACAATGATAGTAAGAAGAGCCAAAATTATCGCGGTCAGGCTTTTTTCTTTTAGTTCTTTGCCGATAATCGGTCCGACTGAATCAAAACGATTTTCTTTCACTTCTTGTTCAGAATATTTACCCCTTAAAACAGATAATATTTTTTGGTGATCTCTTTCCGTAATCTCCTGTGTTCTGATTACTAAACCATTACTTCCTGATTCATTAATATTAAATAAATATAACGGCAGATTATCTTTTAGCAGATCCTGAACATCATTAACAATAGGCCTGGAATTAGTAAACTCAATCTCCAGAATACTGCCTCCTCTAAAATCAACCCCAAACTTTAAACCATAGAATGCAAAAACAACGATTGCGGCAAGCATTAAAGAAATAGAAGCAAAAAACATAATTGTGTATATCCGATTCATATTAACTTTTAACTTTTTAATTACTTAAACAGCCATTTTTTATTTTCAAACCATGGTTGAACACATAACGTCAGAAAAACTCTGGTCACCATAATTGCCGTAAATAAACTAACCAAAACACCAATGCTTAAGGTTAAAGCAAAACCTTTAACAACAGAGGTGGTAAACATATATAAAATTCCAGCCCCCAGCAAAGTGGTAACATGACTGTCTCTAATTGAAAACCAAGCTCGTGAAAAACCTTCTTTCACAGAATAAGCCAGACTCTTGCTAGCTGAAAGCTCTTCCTTCATTCTCGCAAATATAAGAATATTGGCATCCACAGCAATGCCTAGCGACAAAATAAACCCGGCTATGCCAGCAAGAGTCAAAGTAACTGGAAGTAACTTGTAAATTGACAAAACTATCAAAACATAAATTATCATGGCAATAACTGAAACGAGACCAGGAAGACGATAAAATAAAATCATAAATACGGCCACAAAAATCAAACCATATACGCCAGCTTTTAAGCTCTTGGTCAATGAATCAGCCCCCAAAGACGCCCCGACAGTCTGTTGAGAAATTAATTTGATTGGCACAGGCAAAGCGCCTGAATTCAAACGTGTAGCAAGGAGCTTCGCTTCTTGAGGTGTAAACCCGCCGCTAATTACGGCTTGGCCAGCTGTGATTTCAGTCTGAACCACTGGAATACTGATCGGCAAGCCATCAAGAAATATAGCTACTCTTTTTCCAATATTCCTCTTGGTTATTTCCCCGAAAAGTTCAGCCCCCTCATCGCTAAGCTGGAGACTTACCTGTGGCTGGCCAGTTTGCTGTTCAAAGGAAACCTGGGCTCTTTTGACGTGCTTACCGTTTAGACCAGTAGAACTAAATAATTGATCATTAAGGGCCAAACTGTCTAGTTCTGTCGCCTGACCAGAATCAATCTTTTTCTGAAATTCACTTACCAACTCCGAATAATTAGTCACTTCTTCTTTAAACTCCAGAAATGGCGTTTCTCCTATCATTTGAATAGCTTGATTAACATCAGTTATACCGGCCAACTCAATAATCAAACGGTTCTCCCCGCTTACCTGAACAACCGGTTCTGATACGCCAAAAAAGTTAACCCTTCTCTCAATTACATCTCTAATTCCTTCCATGGCCTCTGACCTATTTACTTCTTCAACTAAAGATAGATCGGCTTCATACAGCAAATGAGCTCCACCAAGAAGATCAAGGCCAAGAGAGAACGGTGCCTCCGGTACTGATATTTCAATATTTAAATATTTAAATATTTTATTTACCGCCTGCGGCCAAACAAAAACAAAAAGCAGAAAAGAAGCAACGACTAAAATTATTACCAGGTAAAGATTTTTCACTGAAGATTATTTAAACATATTGCAAAAAATAAGGCAACAAAAAAGCGGAAACAATGTTTCCGCTTTGGGTTACTTTGAAGCCTTAACGCGAGTGTGGGCTTTTAAAATTCTCTCTACTTCATTCGTCTTAAGACCAAACTGGTCGGCAACATTTTTCAAAGATGTCTGATAACTAGCTTCGTCCACAGCTTGAAGAAAAGATTCAACACTCTCTTCTACTCTGTCAGATACTTCCTTACCCTTGCTGCGAACAAAAGTCTTTAATTCATTTCTTAATCGCTTAGCGAAATCGGCAGTTCTTTCAGCCATTCACCCCACCCCTTTTTTCTCTGCTTTTCAGCCACCTCAATATTATAGATCTTATTTTTTATAAAAACAAGGGTTAATAAAAACCCCGACAACATATGTCGGGGATAGAAACTAACGCATCATCAACTTCATACTTTCGATCATCTCTGGAATTTGTTCTTCTTTGTCTCTAAGATTGATGGGGATCAGTTCGGGATAAGAACAGTGTTGGACAGCAACCAATGTCTGGAACTGTCTGTTTTTAGCAATAGACTTGCTTGCTTGCCATCTAGACAAAACTTCGTGCGGGCGAACTACTGGATTCTTTTTCTGATGGGCTCTAATTTCACGGATAAGATTATCGTAATCACGAGCCGAGTAATACTCAGTTCTGTCCATGATTGAATCCAATTCAAGTTCTTCAAAATCAACTTTCTTTCTACGAAGCATTTCAGCTACAAACTGGCGACGTTCAGCTCCTTCAAGGTCAAAGACAGGGATCTGAATCGGCGTCCGGCTTTTCACATCGGGATCAAGCTCATCGGGCCTTGAGGTCATCAAAGCCCAAAGAATCTTACTCCGTAAACTTGGATCACCCATCAATTTGATCATGTTACCGGCAAGACGCTTTTCTGTCTCGTGGGTATCCCGTGAATGGACACTGCCAAAAGCAGTATGGGCCTCATCCACTAAAATCAGAACCTTGCCCAAAGTTGTAACATACCAGCGAAGCTGTTCAAACAACTTGTCCGTTCCCCCAAAAAGTGAATCTCGTAAACCGGTCAACTCAATAACTATCCTCCCCGATTGGGAAGCATAAGCTTCAAGCTGGTAAGTCTTGCCGCCGCCATTAGGACCTGATACAAGAATAGCCGAAATTGCCAGTTCGGGGTCTTCACATCTTTCAAAAATACTGGCAATAATTTCACCGGTTTTTCGGTAACCAATGATATCTTCCGGTTTATGAGTAGGCCGTTTTACTTTTACGATATCACCCAGAACCGATCTAATAACCAAATTAACTTCCGCCAGCACATCGAATTGAGTAATCTGCCTCTTTGTAGTGGAGGCAATTTCAACAAGATCTTCAATGCTGTTAAGGGTTAAGCCGGCAGTATCAGAAACAAATTTATCTTCTCCATTTTCAAAAGAAACTGCGGTTTCTTTTTTTAACGACAACCGGATAAACCTTCTGCGTTCCTCGTCGTCGGGTAAAGATATCTCAATATGGGCAACATTTGGCAAAGCCGTAATTTCACCATTAACTTCAGATTTAACCCTATTGAGCATAATTACCAATTCGGAACTGCTCTGAAACGCAGGATCAGATATCCAGCCCAAGAAAAAGATTAAACGCTGACGATCCAATTCAGAAAGCTGGTTTAGACTCCCAGCCGGAAACAAAGAACCGGCATGTTGAACAATAATACAAAGCGGTTTTATTCCGCCAAGTTTCATCTGTTGAACTTTTCGGAAAATATCTGAAAGCTGTTTTAGAAGAACGAGTATGACAAGCGGGTTATGCCTGTTTTCCTGAAAGCGACTTCTCAACCCACCATTTTTGAAATAAGGAGCTTGGATGGATTGGCAAACCTTATCAAGTTCTTTTTCGGTTTCAGAACTAAACTCGGCATCAAACACAGAATCAAAAAATGTCAGGCCAACAGACATATCTACTCTAACAACAGTAAATTTTTCCCCTAGTTCAGCAAAAAGCTCCTGTTCAAGAGATAAAAATACATCATGTTTTCCGTTGTGAAAAATATCATTGACATTTCCAGTTAACAGAACGACATTCTTGCGCCGATAGTAATTTGCTTCGCTTAGTTCATCTAGAAATTTAGGCCTGCCTACCATCTCCATTAATGCCTCCATTCTTCCGGTGTAACCGTTCGGAATGAGTCAGGGTGACTCAGGTCAAAGTCTTTAACATGTTGTCTATTACTGACTTCCAAGCCGTCTTCTCTGACCTGCTTCACCAAAGCGCTAAACTCTGGCGTATATTTAAAATCAACTGAATGACTAACCGGGATCGCTTTATCCAGAACTATTTTTGATCCTTCACTTTTTGTATCAGTAGAATAATGCTGGGAAAGAACAATGATTCTAGTTCCCAGAAAAATTGCCTCTTCCAGGTCATGAGTAACAAAGAAAATTGTTTTACCGGTTTCCTTCTGCTTCTCAATCAAGAAAAGTTGCATATTCTGCCTGGTCGTATCGTCTAAGGCGCCAAATGGTTCATCCATCAGAAGAATTTTCGGCCCCATTATCAATGCCTGAGCAATCGCCACACGCTGACGCATTCCGCCAGACAACTGGAAAGGATACTTGGTCGCATCTGCTTGTGTTAATCCGATTCTTTCAAGATATTGCATAGCTTTTTCTTCATAACCCCTCAAACGAGATCCATACAAGGTCCGACCAATAAATGGAATGTTGGCTACGGTCCTGTTAAAAAGGTTGAACCCTTCTAACTCAAGCCCAAAGGTAATATTATCTAGAACCGTTCTGTGTGGAAACAAAGAATATTTTTGATAAACTATTCCTTTGTCTCTGTCTGGCCCTTCAACTTCCTTATCGTCTATTAATACTCTCCCGCTGGTGGGTTTCTCCTGACCCAAGATGAGCCGAAGCAGGGTTGATTTACCGCATCCGGTAGGACCAACAACGGTAACAAATTCTCCCTGGCTGACCCTTAAATCAACATCATTCAGAACTTTTTTGATCCCACCATTTGGATTAGGATATTCCTTGTAAACATCTTCTACTACGATCAGTGTCTTTTTTGTGGCGTTCATTGTCTTACTCCTTGTCCAACCAAATAGATTTTCTTATGATCATCGTCACAAATCGATCAGCCAGGAAAAGAAGTATGCTGATCCAAATAGCATATGGGATAATAGTTTCCATGGCTATGTATCTTCTCAAAACAAATATCCTATAACCAAGACCTTCTGATGCGGCAAGAGATTCACCGGCAATCAACAGTAAGGCCATCGGCAAGAAATTTAAACGAATGGTATTGAGCACTTTTGGAAAAATCTGAGGCAGAACTATCCTGTAAACAATCTCAAAATCTGTCGCTCCTATGGTAAATCCCTTTACAATTTGTTCCCTAGGAATTTCCTTGGCCCGCAAATACGTGTCTAGAACAATGGCCGGCAAAACACCAATAACAATCAGGGCAATTTTTGATAACTCATCTAACCCAAACAGGATAAAGATGATTGGCAAAAGCACTAGAGCGGGAATTTTGTTGAAGAAAACAGTGAATTGGTAGAATATCGCTTCAAAGTAAGGCAACAGCCCCACATGAAGACCAAACAAAATTCCAAAAGATATGACAATCAAGCTAATAATAAATCTTCTTCCACTGGCCAATGTATCAGTGAATAAGATTCCGCCAAAGTGAATATTATATTCCAGAACATAATTTTGAAGATTCCAAGGTAGTTCTATCTCTTTTGTATTCAGTTCGAGAAAATACTCGCCATTTCTATCCGGTTCAAATAGGACAATTCTAGTAGCCTCAACCATCGTTGAAAAGGTTGGAGCTATCTTGTCTTGAGGATTTTCCTTTTGGCGAATACCGGATATCACAAAATAAGCTGTAATAAACAGAACAAACATAACTACGGGGATAAAGTACTTCTTGTGTCCAAGTTCGGCATTAATACTAAACAAGTCAGAAAAAATCCACATATTCCTGCCTCCTCTTGTCAAAGATCTGACAATCTTGGCTCAAATTATACAAAATAAAAAGGAGGATGTCAATCCTCCTAATTTTCTTCCTTAGAGCTTACCGTCAGCGGCAAGCTTCATATAGGAACTGTCAAAACGTAGCTTCACGTTATTCCGATCACCCTGGACCGTGTCGTCGGGATACTGGATCCCGACCACATCAGCCGACTTGGCATTCTGGCCCAAAAGGCCATTCCTAAAACAGAACTGGCGAACAAAATCCATCTTCTGCTTGATCTCTGAACTCTCGGTATACTGAACCGCCGACTGGGGCGTATAGAACATCGCCGTCGTCTGCAGTTGACTCTGGAACTCGGTCAGCGTAGCTCCCGAGGCCTTGGCCATGATATTCAGAGCCTGCGTCGTTCTCTGGTCACCACGACGTGTCATCAGAGCCATCACCTCATACCAGGCACCAACAAGGGCCTTGCCTAGATTCGGATTAGCTCGCAAAACTTCAGTCCTGACAACCATCAAATCAAGAATCTCGCCTGGAATATCAGCTGAAGTGCAAATATTACGCACACCCGGCTGTTGGCCAATTTGCATAACCATCGGATTCCAGGTCACCACAACCTTCTGCGACTTGTCAGCAATAAACGCCGGAGCAATATCAGCATCGCTGGTATTCACCAGATTGACATCGCGCTCGGTCATCTTACCACCGGTCTTGAGTTCAAGACAACGGTTCAAAAGATAGTGTGAAACTGTCAACTCGGCCAAATAAACTCTCTGGCCACGTAAATTGTTAAATCCAATGTTTTCACGCGTCTGAACAGCATCATTACCGTTGGAGTAATCACCGACAACAAGAGCAGTGGTATCAATCCCAGCCGCAGCTGGCATATCAAGAGCTTCCATATTAGTCACAGTAACAGCATCAACCTTCTTAGCGACAAACGCCTCAACTGAAGGAACATAATCCATACGAACCAGATCAATTGTTACGTTATAATTGTCAGCCCACTTTTTCAGAATTCCAGAACTACCGGCATAATCCCACGGCATCCAACCAGCATAAATTGACCAGGCCACTCTGAATCTTGGACGATTCTGGGCATCGACCTTTGAAAAATTAATAGACACCATTCCAACAATCAAAGCCAGAACAACGATAACTCCGCGGGTGCGCGCTGTCTTCATTGGTCTCCTCCTCCTTCTTTGCCGGTTAGATCCGTGGCCGGCTATCGCCGGTCTCGGAAACGGTTGCCGGCTCAGTCTTCACGCCGGTCTTAGCTTCACGCTCGGCCTTGCGAGCGGCAAGTAGCTGGTCAAAAGAGGTATTGGAAACGGACTGACTGCCAGCCTGGGCATACTCTTCATCCTGAAGACGAACATCGGTACCGGCAAGCTTTTCAGTAATTCTCGCCTTAGCTGTAAGCTCTCGGTTAGCCTTGAGAACTGCTTCGATAGGCCCGCGGTCAATGCTCGACTGAAGACCGTTCAGCCTGTCATTAAGAGCAATGATCTGATTGGCAGTAACATGATCGGCAATGGCGTTGGCCTTCTGTTCCGGAAGCCGCTGAACCTCGCTTTGCAGCTTAGTCAGCTGATACATATGCTTCTTCATAGATGCAGAGATCTCGCTGATCTCAGTTTCGAGCTTGGCTTGCTCCGCCTCAATCTCGCTTATCTGATTCTGAAATCGTTCAAAAGCAACCTTATGCTTTTCCATTTCGGCAGGATCTTTCTCTGATTCTGCCCTAGACAAAGCGCCCTCGCGTTGCCTGATAAGAACGGCTTCTTTATCATTCAATCCATGAAGTCTGGTTCTTTTCTGCTCGAGAACAACCTCTACCTGGGCAACGGCATTACGAAGACCGTTGTATTGAGCTATGAGGTCATCGCTATGGATATCGAACGCGTATGCAATACCCTGAACATCACCGGTAAACTGAGCATCAGTCGCATCCAGAATAAAGCGCGCCTGCCTCCAGTTCCAGAATCGCAAATATCTAAACAGGGCTCGAATAATTCCGACTCTCTGTTCCACCGTGTTCTCCTTTCCTCATATGTTCGCTTGTTAAACAACAAGCATGGGCTAGGAATTTTGACTCCCTAGCATGCGATTAATATGATATTATACTTTACAAATAAAGTCAAGAGTAATTAAAAAGTCAGCTTGTAACAGCCGACTAGGAATTCTTTCTACCTGCATCCAAATACATCTGATCTTCTTCCGAAGTATCCTCGCCTCTTAACATTGCTTCAACTTTTCTGGCTGCCTGAACAGCTTGTTCAAGACGACTAACACTTTCAGCGGTTGCAACAAATTCTCTCCCTTGAGATAGATTAACCAGCTCAAGGTAAGATTTTTCTAAAGTCCCCTCCAATTCTTCAATTTGTGCCAATAGTTGATAAACAATCTCGCTGTGTTTATCGTAAGATGCAATTCTGTCATCATGGTTCTTGATTCTAGTTTCAAGACCTTTTCTTTCTGCATCTGTTTTAGCTTTTTCCAATTGTTTGGCATAACCTTTCCGGTCACGCTTCAATGCTTCAACATCTATCGCCTGTAAAGCTTTAGATGCTTCAAGCGCCGAACGAAGAAGATTGAGGCCTTCTCTGTAAATATCCTTAGCCAGCGACTGATAACGAACAGCGCCCGCATCTTGGCCGGTTTGAGACTTGCGGTCAAGATAGTCCCTGATTTTAAGATACGCCCCTTCAAGTTCACCTGCCTCTTTAGATCCTTCTTCAAAACCAGTCATACGACATTGTTCTCTGAACTCAAAAACTTCATTTCTCCTTGACCGCTCAATCTGTTCACGCAAGTTCTGTACATATTGCTCGGCAATCTTGGGACCCCTGACACTATAGTTATATACCCAGATTCCGCCGCCAGCTAAACCGGCAACAACGGGAATAATTAGCGTGATTGGATTTACAGCCAGAAGACCGAGAATCATTAAACTGGTAAAGCCCCCGGCAATCCCCAGCGGAATGATCGTTGTCGGATGTTGAATGGTCTCTTGAAAAACATGCTTCTGGACTGCCCCGCCGGAAAAATCTTTTTCAGTAGGCATGTTTTTATGTTCAGCCACCGCCGCTCTCCTTTCTTTCCGGTTGAGAACTAAAACGCGTTTGTTTCAAATAGAACAAACTCAACCCTAGCCATTCTGTAAAGAAGTGATCGAGGTGATTCACCGGGTCTTAGAGACGGCGACGTTCCAGAGCCAACTCCTTCGGCTTTTAACCGATCGGGGTCAACGCTGTGAACAGCTATTAATCTCTGAGCAACGACTTGAGATCTTTCAAGAGAAAGCTTTACATTCTCGTTTTCATCACTGCCAGGACCAGTATGGCCTCTAACCACTACCCGATAAGACGGATAGTTGTGGGTCAACAACTTGGCGATCTTATCAACCTGATCTTTATCTTCATCAGACAAAGAATTTGAGCCAAGCCCGAATTCAATCGGCTCAACTCTTATCGTTGCCACTTCGCGAAGCTTTTTCCATTCATCGGTTACAAGTTCAGTGAAATCAATCACCGAACCAGTGGTATCGTCATAAATAGACTGGGCACTGTTAGCCGATAATTCTTCAACAATACTTTTATTGGTCAAGAGATAGGGATCAACAGAAAGAGAACTTCCGGTTCTTCTGATAACTTCCAAACACTGCAAAATAGTGTCTATAATTCCATCCTTTCCGGGTATAGCCGGATTAGAAGAAACGCCAAACTGCAGCATTCCATTCTCGTTTAAATCAAACCATTCAATCTTTGGAAGCATGGTTTTTACAACATCTTGCTTTAAGCCGGTCGTCTTGCTCATCTCATCAATCATTCTGTTTTGGTCATTAGCATAGACAGACATCGCCCGAAAATAGGTTCTGAAAAAGTTTAAAACTTTATCCCGGTTATTTTCAAGAAAATCTCTCCTAACCACAAACTCGTCAACAATATAACCGGCGAACTTGTCTGATCCCCAAACATATTTAATGCCTGGAATTTCCAAAGCTCGAGAAATATCCGGCTCCCACATCACAAAGCAATCGCCTTCTTTTTTCTGGGCCTTTTTATAGGCCTCTTCAGAACTGGCAACTTCAACTCGCCAATCCTTATTATCCCTAAGCTGAAAAAGGTCAAAGTCCGCAATAGTAAGATCAAGCAAAAACGAACTCGGCGACTGACTAGTATAAACAATCTTCAGATTCCTATTATTCAGGTCCTGAATTTTGCCCGTTGGCAATTTGTCTTGATAACAAACAATTCCATCTGCTCCCTTAGACTCAGCAATTGACTCAACCATAACTCCCGGATAATTATATTTCTTCCCGTGATCAAGATACTCTTTCACAGGTAGGACTATCATATCCAGTTCTTTGTCGGCAAACTTATTAAGTCGGTCAGCATAAGCCCCGCCGTCGTTTTGAAAATCAATTCTTATTCCCTGACGGGCAAGTTGTTTCTGTGTCTCTGGAGAAGTAATAAACCAATAACCCAAATAGTTGTCCCCTCCAACTCTTATGGTTGTTGAGATGTTTTGGGCATCAGATGTTCTCAACAGAGTCCGTTTATCCAAAAATGGTTTAACGAAACTGACAAATCCATAACCAACCCCCAAGATAATCAAGAAAACCAGCAAGGCCACAATTGTGGACTTTTTCACTTTCTACCCCCTTGTTAAGGTTCGTTCTTTGTCATTTATCTGACCAATATTCTACAAAATAAAAAGGAGGATGTCAATCCCGCACCAATCTATTCCACTGACCGCCATTAAGAAAGGGTGTGGGATTGGTGCGGGATAAATAAAAATACCGGAATGATTCCGGTATTTAGATACTAGATGAGACTACTTGGCAGTTCCAGTCGCAACCGGCTGAAACTCCTGAACATCAAAGTTCGGAAGTTCGGCCAAGGTCTCTTCAAGACCCCGACGCAAATCTTCAGCACTGTCAGCTGCCCGATAAGACAAAGCGTACTGACGCAGAGGATGATTATTCTCAATACAAAGCCCAATAGCATAAATAGGTATATTAAATCTTATGGAATTGAGGTAGGCATTGGCTGCTTCAATTTCATTATCTGCCTGACCATCAGTAACAACAACCAGTCTATATTCTCCATATCCAAGCTGCCGTTTATATTGTTCAACCAGTTTTTCTGTTCCCAACCTTACTGCTGATCCAAGAGGTGTTCCACCGCCAGCTCGAATATTATCAACTTCCCTCAAAAATTTAGCTTGGTTGCCTGATCCAAGAGACAAAACTTCTCGTTCTCCATATCCATCAAACACATAAAGACCTAAATTAACATCACTGGGAACCTTCGTAACAAATTCCTTACCTGCCCACTTAGCTCCATCAAGTCTAGTTGAGAATCTTTGGTCGCCGACACATGAACCACTCAGACTATAGCCCATACTACCACTACCATCAAAAACAAAATAGAAATTCCTCGTAAGTGATGCAGTAGCACCAGCAACCTTGTCGTCTAGCGGAATCTGGATTCTGTCTTGGTTTATAGCAACAGCAATATTCTGCCTGGCTTCCTGTTGACTAACCGGGGCAGGGCCACAACCTATGAATAATACGGTGAGACACAGACTACTGAAAAACAATCTGTTCATTATTTGATTCCTTACTTAAGTGGCTGAAACTCTGAGAGTTCAGCCTCAATATTCTTAATCCGGAAGACGACTCGCATATTCTCAAGCCACTCATCCTTAGTCTTTGGTGATCCGAATTTTGGAGCCCTTACACCCATACCAACAGCAATAAAATCGTCCCCTGCCAGAGCAACGCCGTTCTTCTTAGCATAAGCCAGGAAAGTTGCCTTTACGGCATTAGCCCTGTCCAAAGAAAGATTCTTGCCGGCTTGTTCTATCTGGGCAAGCACCTGAGCATTTTCACCCTTTTGCTTAGCCTGAGCTAAGCCCATTGGGTCTGAATGACCCTCAACCGTAATCAAAGCGCCGCCATAGGTCTGAACCAGTTTGATGGCTTTAGCGAAGTCGTTTGCATATTGAGCTTCGGTAAATACTTTCTGATTCGGTTGGAAATTGATTTCCACCACAAAAAGAGTTCCCTCTTCCCAACCAGAAAGTTCTGCCGAAATTTCCTTAGCTACCCTTGCTTCGGCCCTATTACGATCAAGTGTAGGAGTCGGCACAGCCGCCGGCGCTGATGTCAGCCTTGCCATAGCAAGTCCGGCCGCAAGCGTATTGAAATTCCATTCAGCTCCAAGAAGAGCCGATGACTTGGCTACCAGCAAACCCATCGCCACAAATGAAGTCTGAACTTCACTGGTCAGATTCTGAAGCGTTCGCGCTCCAAGAGCCGTTGAAGTGAAAAACTGGACATTGCCAGTATGGCCAACCATATAGGCACCGCCAGCCAAAAGGCCTTCAACTTCGGCCGTCGCCTGCGAAGCTCCAAAGAGCAGAGTAGCCGACTTGGCTACAAGCTGTCGGTATTCAGCCTGGCGCTGATTCTTTGCTTTCAAAAGACCATCCAACTGTTCCTGGCCGACCATCAGAGCGTGAGTGAACTTCTCCACCTTTGCCTTGTTGGCCTGGTAGTAATCCTCGCGAACAGCATAAACATCAGCGATAATTCTGTTGGCCGTCTGGGTAGTCAAAAGTATTTTAGCACCCTTGACTGAACCCTCGGCGCCAGTTCCAACTTTTCCGTCGGAAGTAAGCGTCAAAGCATCTGGAATAATTGCCATAACAGCATCAATTGTAGAATCGGCTCTAAAAGCAGAGACTGGATCAATCACTCTTCCGTTTGTGTTCTGTGTAGGAATAGTAAGCTCTCTCAACCATTTGAATTTGACTGAAGAAAGTGGGACACCAGCTGACTCCAGAACATTAGTAACATAGTCCATGTGAGGACCATATCGCTGAAGAGCAATCGTTTTGCCACGAAGATCAGAGGGACGATTGATATTTGAACGAACAACCATAGTATCATCGCCATTTGACCAACTAATCTGATAAACAACGCGCAACTTGAGACCATTTCTCTCAAAAACCTCATTGGCGGCATTAATCATACCGACCGTGCCACGAAGATAAGGAGTCTTTCCGGTCAAAACATCTTCAACCTGCTTGACGAAATCGTTCTGAGTATAAACTTCAACGTCAAGACCTTCCTTTTTGAAAGTTCCCTGCATCTCAGCCAAAATTGTAGCGACATCCCCACCCCAAGTAATCGTGGGCACACGACGGTCTGAAGAAACTACCTGAACTCTGGCCTGAACCACCTGTGTCATCGGTTGAGCATTCAAATATTCAATATTACCCTGCTGAGCATAAACATTGCCAGCCAGCAATGAAACAATCAAAACAAAAATAAGTTGTCTGATCCTCATTTGTTCTCCTTCTTTTTTCAGTTTTCAAGGCGCTTCCGCGTCACCTGACGCGCTATATTTATATATCATTTATATAAAAAAGTCAATGGCAAAAGAACGGCAACATACGCATAAACAAAAAACCAGCAATTAGCTGCTGGCTGTAAAATTTAACTTTCTTCTGTTACATCAATATCAAATCCCAAAATACTTCTCTTGCCGTATGTCGGGGGAATTGCCGGATCTTCAAGAATAGGAGTCACATCATGCCACAAGGGTGTATTCTTATCAGCTTGGAAAAGTCCCTGTCCCGGCATAAGCATATGCCGAAGATACTCTGTTTTCTTATCAGGCCCATAGACAATGCTTTCCCCGCCCAATATGCCCTCCCTTTCAATCACCAGAGCAGAAACAATATAATCAGAGCCGTCTTGATGAATACCTTCTGGCGAGTTATCTCCGTCATGCTCAAGCTCTGCAAAAACACTAACCTGATGCATGGTTATGGTTAACTGCTTTACTCCCGAACGAATTGTTCTTACTATTTCAGAAAGACACTTAAGGAGGTTGCTGGCATACATAAGAAGAAGCACTTGATCCGAAGCTTCATCAAAAACTCTGACCAAAGCTCGGACATCTCCTGCTTCCGAAGGAGCATTTTGAGAAAAGCTCTGAGCAGGAACCCTAATAACTTCCCACCAATAAGGCCTGGAAACACCCATTGATAAATTCCTATTCAAAACAAACTTTGCGATTGACCTTTTTCTTCTGGGTCTGATCCGCTCCATTTTCCACCGATCTGCAAGAGACATTTTTACAATTAGATCTCCCACCTCCTGAAGTGCGGCCTTGTCGGCATAATAGTCTACTAGAAACCTGTTTAACTTTTCTTTTTCTCCCGGAAAACAATTGGCAATAACAGCAACTTGTCCACGTTTCACATCATACTGATCCCATTCAAGCATACTAAAAGTTGGAGCCAACTCACGAATAAACCTGGGACGATCAATACCTAATCCTTCAAGGTTAAAAACTCTAATTGGATACGGAATCAATTGGCCTAGTTTATAAGAAATATCAGTCTCTCTTATTGCGAAACAAAAGTCGGATGCCACCCTTGTCATGGGTAACCTCTTCCTTAAAATGTTCTGACTAAACCAAGCCCGACCGCCTCAACACCATTGCGAACATCCACTTCGCCAAACAATAACCAGCTTCCGGAAACAGCTGTTGATGCGCCAATTGGCACATTCCAAACAGTCTCCGGCGGAGTAAACAACTTGTCACTTCTCTGACCAACAGGAACATTGCTGTTCAGTCCTGAATAAAGAGAAACGGATTTGCCGTTGACTGTAACCGGCCTTGAAACAACTATTGCCGGAGCCGTAAAAACGGTGGATGCCTCATTTCTCTTGTTAATAGGAACTGTGGCAACACCGAAAAACGATACATCAACTCCAACGTGATTGCGGCGAAGTAGTGTCGTATTCCAACCAAAGCCGACATAATGCTGTGTCCGCCCAAGAGCGGAAACATTACCGTATATCGGACCAAAGTCCAGCCAATCTGTCACGCCATATACATACTGGCCATAAACGTTAAGAAGTCCCAAACCATCTGGAACAATGCCATTAGCCGAAAGAAGTACGGCGCTGTTGCCTTGACCACCGGTCTCTCCAGTAGCCAGAACCTGAGCAGAAACTGAAGAAGTAAAACAAGCTCCCAAAAACAAAAACATAGCAAAGACATAAGAAATGTGTCGGATATTACTCATGGATCTTTCTCCTCTTTTGAGTTGGCAACGAGCCGGTATTATAATAAATCAATAACTGATTTTAGTCAAGGAAAAATAAAATAGCCTGTGAGGGCTATTTTTGTGCAACAATAATTGGTTTATTTAATAATTGACAAACCTTATCACAGATGACTCTAGCCGTGGAATAAGATTTACTAAACACATAGTGAATATTCAACCGTTTCTTCATCTCCTCTGCCGTGGAACGATCCGAAATCCTTAGTAAAAGTCTGATATTAGGATTTTCGACTCTGGCGTTCTGACCTATTTCTAGATTTATATAATCACTATCAATGGCTGAAATGAGAGCTTTAGCGCTTCCGATTCCAGCATCTACCAGATAATGCTTAAGAGTCGCATCTCCAATAAGAGTAGAGACCTTGAAAGCCCTGACAGCTGGAAGATATTTATTGTTCGGATCAGATTCAATGATTAATATATCTTCACCTCTTCCTAGAAGATCTTGAACTATCGCATAACCAACTCTACCAAGACCACAAACAATAACATGCCCTCTCTTGTTATAGCGTCGCCGTCCAAAAGTTAAGATATCAATCCGTCGCCTGACAACGTAATCAACAATAAAAGCCAGAGCAAAAATTACATAGGCATAGGTTGCCAGCATCAATCCCATTCTCATAATTTCTACAACCTGGCCATGGTTCGTCAACTCAGCATCATTAAAATTAACACTAGTAATAACGGTTATGACTAAATAAATACTTTTTAACCAACCGACGGATTCGGTGAAATGGAAGAACACTGCTCCCGATAATATCAGCCAAACAAAACCTGCCAAAAGCCAAAAGACAAGACCATCTCTCGGATTATCGGCATACGTCTTGATGGTTGCAACCTCTTCGTCTCTGGACATTAACTTCGGAACAGATTCAACAAATAATCTACTAACAATATCAGCTGGATTAAATAATTTTATATTCCGATATTTAAGAGCCAATTTTGATACTAGGCTTTCGTTAAAAAAAGAGGCATAGATGGGAATATTTTCATTAACAGCAAGAACAGCCATCAAAAAATATATGTTCACTGCATCTTCGCCATCAACAATGCAAACAGCTGAGGTATAGCTGATGCCACAGTCTGTTAACTTTTCACGGGCATAATCCATGCTTGATTCTTCAACTATAGTTTCTTTTCTCTCTTTGAATTCTTCGGAACCAATCTCCATCACCGACACTCCTTTTTCCAAAAAAAGTTTTTTTAACCTAAATGCAAGACGGCCAGAACCAAGTATCAGAACTCTTTTCTCTTCCATTGATAACCGCCCCTATTATTAAAGTACACAAAAATATTAATGTATAAAATACAATAATTTACTGTTCTAGTCAATCTACTCTTTTTTAATAGGCCATAAACCGGTCTTAAAAAATTAACCTCTGATTATTAAATAACAAACATAACCAGAATATAATATTAGAAATATTAAACCTTCCATTCTGTTTAGAACGTATTTCTGTCTGCCTAAAAACATAAACAAGAATAAAAGCAAGGTAGAACCTATCACCATGGCCACATCAGTCATAACAAATCCCGGAACAGGCAAGGGAGAGATGGTCGCAGTTAGGCCTAAAATAAAAAACACATTGAATATGTTTGAACCAATAACATTGCCGACAGCGATATCATTATTACCCTTCCAAACCGCCAAAACTGAAGTAACAAGCTCTGGCAGAGAAGTTCCGATGGAAACTACTGTCAGTCCGATAAGAACCTCGCTGACATTAAAGCTTCTGGCCAAAGAAATGGCATTTTTTACGACTAAATCCGCTCCCCAAATCAATCCGCCAAGACCGACAAGAATCATGAGGATTGAATACCCAACAGAAAAGGCGGGGACATGGTCTTGGTTTCCTTTTTCATCAAGTCGGCTGATGCTAAATACATACCAAACAAAAATAACCATAAAAGCCAAGAGTATAAACCCTTCCCTCCTGCTAACCAAACTTCCGCTAATAGCCATCTCTCCGACACAGATAACCGCAACCAGCCCAAAGGGTATTTCTTTCCAAACCGTGTTTTTCTTAACCGTCAGAGGAAAAATAATTGCTGACAGCCCAAGAATCAAAAGAATATTGGCTATATTACTGCCAAGAATATTGCCAATCGCCAAATCTGAACTGCCGCTTAAAGCCGCATTAATGTTTACAATTAATTCCGGGGTAGAAGTTCCCATTGATACAACCGTGAGTCCGATTAAAAAAGACGGCACCCCAAACTTGCTTGCTATTGAAGAAGATCCGCCAACCAAAAGATGAGCTCCGCCTATCAAAACAAAAATTCCAACAGCCAAAAGACTGAACATCAAAATCATTCTCCACCTCGTTGTCAAAGAAATTAATTTTTATAGGATAAACTAATATTCTTGATATGTCAATGTTTAATTTGACAATTTTTAAAAGGGGGTGTATAATTAATATACACTGAAATGCTGGCTAGCTCTTTAGCAAGCATCCAGACGGAAACAAAGAAAGAGAGCAAGACAATGAAGTTCCTCACAATCGTCAGTCTCGTCGCGTTCACAATCGCTCCGGCGCTGGCTCAACAACCGAAACCATCCGTTCCGGACCTTGTCGGGATATACAAGGTCGCTGGACAGAATCCTGACAAGTCAGGGTACGAAGGGTGTGTCGAGATCGTCCGGGTCAGAGACACGTTCCGCGTCCTCTGGACGATGAGCGATGGCCAAATTCTCGGGGTTGGCATCTGGTCGAACGGCGTCTTCGTAGCCAGCTACTTCGGCGGCGCACCGGGAGTCATCGTCTACAAGCTGGATGACAACAAACTCATCGGCGAGTGGACCATGGGCGGAGCCGAGGGTGAAATGTATTCGGAAATCCTCACCAAAGCCGACGAGTGCTCGGTGCCGAGACCACAGGGACCCCCCCCGACAACCCCCCGACCAGCACCGGCACCCGGAACACAGGTGGATAAGATCAGCATCTGATATACCACCATCACCCACCGGTGTAACTCCAAGCGCCTGCACATCTGTGCAGGCGCTCTTCTATTCGTCTAATTTTTCTCTTTGTTTTGAGGGCTTCTGCTCTTGGAGCCACTCTTTAATAAGTAGCGTGGCCATAACATCGTCTTCGTTGTATTTGAGGATTTTTTTCATTATGGCATCGTCCCTTTTATCAAGCCAGTTATTATACCAAACAACCGATTCGGCTCCACCCGCTTCTGGATCATCCCATTTGTAACCCAGGTATCCGGCCACATCTTTTAAGCTATAGAAATACAATGGCAAAACAGCCGTATCAACTAATCGTTGGTGCAAGTCAATTGTGTTTTCCCTAAATTTCTCAACCAGAACACTTGGCGCGCCATAGCGTAGAGTCAAACGGTCAAAAACCTGCTTTTCATAATAAGCGTAGTGGTAAATGACAAAATTCTCTAAACCAGCCAGAAAGTCTAAGAACTTTTTCCAAACTTCTTTTTCTTCGCTTTTATCTTTGGCTAAAAAGTACTTGTATTCTGTTCTGCCTTTAGTTTTAACTAGATAGCCAAGCAAATAATCTACATCCTGCATTGGATCAGCTTCAATATCAAAATATATTTCATATTCAACTTCCGGAAAATTAGGCTTTCTTATTATAAGCGGTTGGTTTGAAACAAGAACTTTGGCCTGATTGTTAAAACGAACTAATTTATCAAACGGCCAGTCCTCTAGTTTACTCTGGAGATCATCCACATCAGCGGTGGCCATATCATTAACCGTTCTTATGCCAACACTATAAAGCCGCCTCTGGTCGGCTTGGCTCATTTTAAAAACCAAAGAAACATCGTTGCATCCTTGTGTCTCCGATAAGCAAAGAGAATACCATGGCGTCCGCTTACAGCCGGACTTTAAAAATGGCGCCGGTTTCTCTCCTTCTAGAATTTTTTCAATTTGACCACGGGTAAGATGAAATTGGTCAACGAAGTCATCCACCTTGAACGACCGCTCATTGCCATCAGCATCAATAATATAGGCCTCTTTCGGCCGGACTCCCTGCAAACGTTCCAAAATCAAACTATAAAAAACAAGTTGGAATTTATTCTCATCTCTTAATTCAAGGGTTGGCTGGACATCATAAACCACATAGTGCCAATCACCTAAATCAGACTTGCCCGGTCGGGCTTCAAGCAAGTCTGGGATCCCGGCCCAATCTTCAAACATCAATGCCCCATGGTAAACATTTTTCCCTTGTCTCATCAGTTCAAGAGTGGCCAAAAATGCCTCTTCTATGTCACGATAAAGCTCTGGTTTAATTTCTTCAAATTTCTTATGCTCCCTCAACTTATCACCAGCCACGGTTTTGCCTTTATATATAAGGTCTATAATCGGCGGGGTAGATTTTCTTTTTTGGGCATCCCCGTAAATATCGTACCAAATCCAGTGCGGACACTGGAAGAATTTATAAAAATGCTCGGCGTGGAGTTTAGGTTGTTTAGGCATTAGTAAATCTTATCATAAAACTACATCATAATAAAAGCTCTCGCCCTCCCCATAAACAGGACCGCTGAGCTTGTTGACTTTAAGTTAAAGTACTATATAATACCCCACAGCTCTTCAAGGAGCTCCCTTTCCCTCAAAGTGGAGGCCAGTGAGTGGACAAAAAACCAAGGTGTCAAGACATTTCTAAAGCAATAGTTGAATATTTCCGTAGTGAGTGTGCTGTTGCTTCAGGCGATGGTATTGAAACCTCAAGCGACAAACTGGCAACAGCTATTGGTTGTTCTCCGTCATCGGTTTATTCTCATTTGAGAAGACTAGTAGAGTTTGGGGTTATTATCTTGAAAATTGGGGATTATACACAAAACAATAGATCTCCTAAGTTTTTTGCTCTTGGGGAAGGGCATGAAGAAGGCGACGAGTGGAGAAAAATCTATTATGGCGGCAAACAAGCACCCGCACCTATTAAGACTACTATTCCTCCCGTACTTCCCAGTGAAATAGTTAAAGCAAACGCCAAAGCCACTAGCGACAAGAGTCTGCTTGAAGAACTAGTCCAGGCATATGCCAAAATCAAGGAATTGCAAGAGCAAATTCTTAATGTCCAACATGAGCGAAATGAAGCTCTTGAAACAGTTCAGCAGAAACAGGCTCGCATTGAAGAGTTGGAACAAGACTTAAAACTTGAAGCAGAAACAGCCAGGACAAACCTGCAAGACATCAGCACTCTTGAACTGCAACTTAGAGAAGCGCGAAGTAAAATTGCCAGTAATGACCGCCGAATTGCTAATAATGAGGGAGCAACAAAACCTTTTGCGGTATCTTTTAGATAATAAGACCTAACCAAGCGCCAAAATCGGCGCTTTTTGATTGAATAACTCAATGCTTATTCCTCGTTGAGTTATTCAATCTAGATATTCAGATCGGGATTAATCCGATGCTCGCTGGCGAGTTCCACATAATGGCAGTGGTCGCAGTGGCCGTCCTTACCTGATGTGCCGGAGGCAGGAGGATTTTCAGAACGAGCCAGCTCAACTGCCGCTTCAAAGGCGGGGCCGACCCATTCAGTGTTAACCTTGACCGGCCTGACTTCTTCAGTAAATTTTAAAGCGTTACCAAAACCAGTTTCTCCTTCTTTTATGACTTTATAAAAAACAAAAAAAGCTTCGGGATAAGTATCATGACCCTTTTGTCTTAATATGTAATTGTATACATCCATCTGCTTTTGATAATCGTCGTAAATGGTTATCTCTTTTGCCCCTGAAGATTTATAATCAATAACGCCCAAAGAACCATCAGAAAACTCAAGCACATCATCTACAGCACCGTATAAAGAAGCATTGATGCTTTCATCAAAATAGGAAATTCCTTTGAAGTTATTCCGCCATTCAGAAAGTTCCTCGTCATTATAAAGCTTGGCATCCTTAATCCCATATTTTTTTAAAACCGGTGGCAACTGCCCTTTCTCGCGATAAGTATCAAATTCTTTTTTGACCAAATAGTCTACGGCTATTGAAAGAGTGAACGGATATCCTGGCGGCCTTTTAATTTTGTGATGCAAGTCCAGCCAAAAACATCTTGGGCATTCAAGGAATAATTTCAAACCACTGCGGGAAATTTTGAGACTGCCAAATTTAGAAGACATAAGAATATTCTACACCAATATTTTAAATAAATAAAAACCCACTATTTATGCGGGCTTGATATGAACCATCAAATGTTCAGGTGTCAAAAACTGATTTGCCAATTTCCTTATAGTTTTGCGGCTAATCTTCTCCAATCTGGCCCTGCCGGAGTGAAGAAGGTCCAAATCTTCATCGCCGTTGGTGGCAGATTCAATTATCATTTCTTCAAGCTTGTTTGCATCGTTTAAAAAAGGTCCGACCCATTCATAGAAACTGCGGTTCAAGGCAGCTTGGAATATTCCAGAGTCAACGAGTTTTTCCCGCAACTGACGGCAGACCGACAGAACAGTCTCCGTATTCGGTGACACCAAATCGCCATGCATCGTAGCGAAGTGAATCCCCAAAACTCCATGGAACTTTGAACGTTGAACACTAACAGGATTGCGATATACACCGCGTCCATGTTCTTGAAGCGGATAGTACAGAAGCTGTTCCAGAATATGATCCAGAACAGTAAATGCATAGTGATTTTTGCGGCCAAATTCCTCAATTCTAAATCCGACCATAACATGATGCTGGTTAATACCGGGGCGATCAATTACCCGGGCGATCGACTCCTTAAGAGGGGCATAACCATCGGTAAAGTCGTAGTCCGATACTGGCTTGGGGTCATCGGGCAATTCCCGAAAATGTTCATTAGCCATTCGCTCGGCAACCTTAAAACGCGGACCGAGAACAATCATAAACATATTCCTTGGCACATAATACTTACGAATAAATGCCCTGACTTCCGGCAACTTTATCCGGTCTAGCTCCTCCGGATCACAATCAATACGATTCCGGGCGGGATTACGAATATAAGCCATTTCAAGCATTGTATCCCAGGCCAACTCTGAGATATCGTCAATACCCCTAAGACGATGTTCATTCAAAATCCTAGCCCTCTCAACCTCGAGGCCACGCTGATCAGTAAGACGATCTTTTAGAAGGTTAGCAAGCAGGTCAAAACACCTGCGCATATGAGTCGGACGCAAAAGCATCAAGTGGCCATAAAAGGTACTGTGGTGGTCTATTCGTATATTAATGTCGCCGTCAGAACTGCCGAGATAGCGACGCAGAATGAGATTTGTTTCTTCATCAGAATATTTATGACAAGAACGGCACATCATATGCTCAACCAAATGAGCTATACCTCTTTTGCCAGGCGGATCATATGCTGAGCCCACCCCGATTCCAATACCACCGGCATTCGCGACTTGATCAAATCGGCCATAGTAACGCATACCATTAGGCAAATCAGCAAAGCTTACTGGCTTGCCAAAGCCAATATGTTCAAAGCGCATAGGCCACCTCAAATGTCAAAAATCTATTAGCATAAATAAAACAAAAAAAACTATGCCAGTCAACAGTTAGAGCACCGGGTAAACAATCTGTCCGCCTTCATAAACATGGAAAGAGTCACTTTCTTCGGAAACGGTAAATATGGTGGTTCCTTTAAAAACATAAGAAGCCGAAATGGCTGATAAGTGACGAAGGTGAACTTTTTCTTTAAACCCAAACTGTTCTGAAAGATCTTTGAAGTTACCAGGATTAATTTTATTAGCCACATCTTTTGGCTTTAACCCTTCTATCATCAGTCCGGAATGAATAATCTCGCCTTTTTCATTTACTAAAATGGCTCCGTCAAAATTAACTGTTGACTCTATGTCATAGTTAGCGTCTTTTTTACCCACTTCCAAAACGTTCACCCTATGTTTAGCATAAATATCTTGGCTCTTGTCTGGCATATCTGTAAATTTATTCCACTCATCTTTCCAACCAAGAATAACAAACAGCCCGAAACCATCCCGCCTGTTCATTAAGTTCAAAATAAGGCGGCTTAAGCGTTTTTTTAACAAAAAGGGTAATTTAACCTTTGATTTGGTCATGACTTTATTGAGGTCTTTAAGAGATTGTTCAACATCAATTGGTTCCTTGGCCTTAATACTCTTAATATATTTGGCCAAAAGCCAAGAACTTGACTGGATCTTGCCGCCTTGACCGACATTAAAAACCATCTCACAGCCAATCTTCTTGCAAACCGGCGCTTCAGGAATATTTGTAGGAGTCTTGTCTCCTCCGTTAGTAAAAATATTAGGTTTGATCTTTAGCAATTCTTCTGACACGCTCATGTCTTCTGGATTTAGCTTGTGGCTTGTCAAAATAACCTCATCAACCCCATTAATTGATTCTAAAATTTCTTTTCGTTCTTTCTGATGCATAAAAATATAACCCTTTTTTTTCTTCAACCAGTTGTCGTTATTTAAAATTACCACCAATTTGTCTCCAAGTTTCTTGGCTTGCCGAATCAACCTAATGTGGCCGATGTGGATCGGATCAAAACCACCACTTACCGCAACTACAATTGGTTTTTTATTTTTAGGCATCCAGTATTTCTAGTTTTTGGTCTATAATATTATCTTGTCCCTGTAAAACAAATTTAGCTTTAAATTTTTTACCCCGCAAAAACACTGGCAGCCAATATTTATCATCCGGCCACATTTGATCAAAAGGTATCTCATCAACATTAAACCATTGCGGTTTCATCTCATCACTCTCGACTGGCTTACCAGTAAAGCTTGCAACTTTAAAAATATGCACCTTTAAAATTTGAGGGTCATTAACAAATTCAATTTCTATCTCACCCATTTTTTCCAGATCAATAGCCTGAATTCCCGCCTCCTCAAAAACCTCTCTTCTTGCCGCCTCTTCTAACGTTTCTCCCTGTTCAACTTTGCCTCCAAAGCCATTCCATTTCCCCATTCCAAATCCTTGCTTCTCGGCACTTAATCCCGCGCCCATCCCCCTCTTTTTCATTCCCAAAAGAATCCTTGAGTGATCATGGACTAAACACAGAGTTAAAACCTTCCTTGTCATTAAATTTCTAATTTACTTTTTATAAACTTTAAAACTTCATCAAGCTGCCAGTCCTTTTTTATCAAAAATTCTTTAACCCCAAATCCTTTTGCCTCTTCAGCAATTTCATCGTTATCCATACTTGTAATAACAACAACCTTAGCGTTTTTGCCCCATTCATCATCGCGAAGCTTTTTAAGCACATCTATGCCGTAAACCTTGGGCAATATTAAGTCAAGAATTATTAAATCCGGGTGTTCGCTTAAGGCCAAGTCAAGACCTTTTTGACCGTTTTCAGCTTCAAGAACATTAACACCCATCTGAGGAAGATTATCTCTCAAGGCCCATCTTATAGCATCTTCGTCTTCTATAATTAGGACTGTTTTATACGACCGCCCCATAGGACTAATATTTATATTTTGTTCATCAGTCATAGTTAAGTTAAGTTTTAGCTTTTAGTTTTTAGTTATTTATCCGACTAATAACTAATCACTAGCAACTAATAACTATTATATCGGTATTTTAACATAAAATGTTGTTCCTTGCCCAGCACCTGATTCAAACGATATTTCCCAACCGAAACTGTTACAAATGCTTTTAGCTATAAACAATCCTAATCCGGTACCCCCCTTTTTGTACTCCTTGGCCACATCCGATCTAAAAAGTTTTGAGAATATTTTTGGTTTATCCGCTTCCGCTATTTCTGGGCCGTTATTATGGACTGAAAACAAAACTCCTGAACCTGTTTCCTCAAGTTTAACATCAGCTTTTCCGAATTCTTTGTCAGAATATTCGGCAGCATTATAGATAAGGTTAGCGAAAACCTGAATAACCATAGACCGATTCACCAACATAGACAAATCGCGACCTTTGGCGCTAAAACTTATTTTAACTTTTGGATTTTGTTCTTGGACTTCTTTTACTATTGCCCCTACTTCATCTTTTAAATCAACTTTTTGCCGGTCCAGGTTATTTTTCCCGGCTCGCGACAACATCAACAAATCTTCCACAAAACTGTGAAGACTTTTATTTTGAGTGTATATTTCCTGGAGTTTCCTCTTGTCATCTTCACTTAGATCGGCGCCCTTAGTCATTGATTCAATAAGCCAACTTATGCTTATCAAAGGATTTCTTAACTGATGGCCGATAATTGAAACGAATTCATCTTTAAACTGTTCCTTAAGTTTTTTATCAGAGATGTCTGGCTCAATTGATAAAAAGAACTTTATTTCTCCGTACTCATCAAGAATCGGAGTTATATAATCAGCCTGCCAATATTTAGTGCCGTCTTTCTTAACATTCTGAACTTCTCCAACAAATGGTTTCTTATCAACTTTTATAGTCTGCCACATTTTTTCATAAAAATCTTTGGGCATGTGGCCGCCCCAAAGTTGATTTGGATTTTTACCTATTATTTCGTCCGTGGTATAACCAGTTATATTTTCCCAAGCTTGATTGGCAAAAATTATTTCCGCATCCGGATTAGTAATTAAAATGCCTTGACTTGAAGATCCGACTGCAGATTGCAAAAGAACAATCCTTTCTTCTAATAATTTGTAACGAAGAAACAAATTGAGCCCCTTGCCAACAGCAGATATAAATCTTATAAATCCTTCATCTCTGCGATTGGCTTTCTGCATAAAGAAAACAATAATAGCGATAACGTTATTCCCCGAATCTAAAACAGGAAATCCGAAGGCAGCTTTAATATTAGACTCTTCGGCAAATTTTGCCTTCAAAAAACTTGACTCCGACGTTTTTGAAACGTCATTTTCCCATTCCGGATTCTTAGACAGCCATATTCTGCCCAACATTCCCTCGCCTGGAGCAAAAACAAAACTACGGCTATAATCAATAAACTTAACAAGTTCATGATCAGAGACAGGCCAAGCATGTTTGAATCTTAAAAACAAACCCCGATCATGAGGCGCCCAAATTTCACCGAGAATCCAATTCGTAGAACTACAGATTATTCTCACCACTTCTCCCATGGCTTGATCTATGCTTATAGCGCCGGTAATTGCCGATATTAATTTATTAAAAAGCGCGAAATGTTCTCCCGTCTCTCCACGGCCTATTTCTGAAATTTTATTTACCAACTGATAACGTTCTTCAAGCAATGCAACTGATTTGGTAACTAATTTATCCGCCTTTTTTGCAATGACTTTTTCAACAAGAGGCATAAATCTTTCCATGGTAACCGGAAATTCTGTAAAAAATTTAACCAAATCAGACCTGCTTACAATACCGACAATTTTTTTCTGGCTATCTATAACCGGTATCGGATTCACCCTGTGGTATTCTTTGAAAATTTTTATCGTTTCTTCAAGTGTCGCGTCTTTTGATACCACTAAAGGATCGGGGTTCATTACGTCCACAACTTTTAAAAGAAAAAGTTCTTCTATTTCTTTCTCCTGGCCCCCTTCGGCTGGAATGGTTTGGAACATTTTTTGAAGAGTCGGGATATGAGTCGGAGTTTCTGATTCCATGTTGATTAAATCATATTCCGTAACAAGACCTATCAGGACACTGTCGTGATCAACTACCGGTAATCCGGTAAAGCGGTTTTTATATAAAATTTTAGCCGCCTCAAAAAGAGAAGTTTCTGGGAAAACCGAAACTACTTCTTTGGTCATTATGTCGCTGACTATCTTTGGGTTCATCCCCACACTCAGTTAGGATATATTTCTCCTGTGATATAAGAAAAAAACATCCTACCAGATTATTTAAATTAACTTACTCATCCCCCCCAACTCCAGAAATAATAATCACAGATCCTAACTGAGTGTGGGGATTCATAAATTAACTATTGGGCAAGCCAACCGCCATCCACATAAACAGTGGATCCAGTGATATAACTTGCTTCTTCTGACGATAAGAAAACAACAGCTGTCGCTACTTCTTCCGGCTTACCCATTCTTTTTAGCGGAATTGCTTGAAGCATCGCTTCCATGGCCTCTTTTGGTATTTTGGCCGCTTCAACCATGGGAGTATCTATCGCTCCAGGCGCAACAGCGTTTACATTTATCCCCAAAGGCGCAAACTCTATGGCTAAAGTTTCAGTAAGGCCAATAACTCCGCCTTTTGCCGCTGTATAGTGAGCTCCGCCAGCAATACCAACACCAACCTGACCAGAAGCAATGGAGGCAATATTAACAATCCTTCCCCATTTATTCTTAGCCATTTCTTTGGCTGCTCTTTGGGCGCATAAAAATTGACCTTTTAAATCAATGTCTATCATTCTATCCCAATCCTCTTCAGTTATTTCAAGTGCTGGCTTTGGTTGATAGATACCAGCGTTGTTAATTAAAATATCCAACCGACCATATTCTTTTATAATATTATCAAAAACATCATCAACTTCTTTCTTGTTAGATACATCCAGTTTAAAACAAGATGCCTTGTTGCCAAGAGCTTTAATCTCGTCAACGACCAATTCACACTCTTTCGCATCAATATCTGTCACGACTACAATTGCCCCACGTGAAGAAAGAGCTAAAGCATGGGCTTTGCCCATTCCTCGCCTACCTCCCGTAACCACTGCTATCTTATCTCTTAAATCAAACATGTTATTAAAGTTTAGAAAGCAAGTTACCGGCTAACATGCCAACGACAATCGCTATGCCACCGACAATAGCCATTCTAAAACCATTTTTAAACATATTAATCCTTGATATCTTGGCGCCGACTACACCAAGAATGAATAAAGCACCTACTGAAAAACTTACTGAAATCCATAGTGCCGAATCAACTGGCCAAAACAGATAAGGTGACAACGGAATAAAACCGGACACAAAATAAGAAAAAAACATGATTAACCCGGAAATAAAATTACTCCTTGTCGGTCTTTCAGAATGACTCGCATAACCCTCCGCTGAATATTCTGACAAAAAACTCCCAGCTGCCATTGATATCGCTTCAACAAATATAAGAATAAGTCCGGTCAAAAGAATGGTTGTCATGGGAACATTTGCCACCGCCACACCCGACAACAAACCAACCGTTGAAACCAAACTATCCTCCACCCCGAAGATAAAATTCCTGAAATAAGAAATTGAGGAAAATCTATGAAACATCACGATTTGTAAACCAGCCCTTCAAACTCTTTGGCCAACCATAATATGCAATCAAAGCCAATGGTGCTGCCCAATTTGCCCACCTTTCAATAAAATCCCATATTGGCATCCCAACAAGAGGTCTTAGTAAAGCCGTCCAAAATCCCCATACTACCGCCCAAAGCAAAGCAATTCTAATCGGTCTAATCAAAACCATCACCGCCACAACTAAATCAACCACTCCAATGACAAGAAGCAGATTCTTGGCCATTTCTGGATCATTGACCCCAAACTTGGCAAACCAGCCGATCCAATCCTTTTTACCCTGTAAGGCAAAAACGCCATGACCGACAAATTCTCCAGCCACACCTATTCTCAAAGCCCATTCCAATAATTTTGTATTCATCCCGTACGAAGCAGCCCTTACAGGGTATAAAGGTCAAACGTTTGCCATTCATATCCATGCAAGAACTTCATTATTATCCCATTTGAAGTTTTTACTACTTCGTTCGGGATTCATATATTTATTATAAAATTATTATTTTCTTAATAATAACTTAAATTTATTAAAAGAAAAACCCCATTTCAAGTGGGGTTCTGTGTTTAATTATAAAAGCCAAAAAATCTAGTTAAAACAAGGACATGGGCAACTATAAAAGGCAAATAAAAAATATTAAGAAAAAGTAGGCATCCTAAGGTCAATCTGATTTTCTCAAAATACATAATCGTACCAAGAATAATAGCCACTGACTTAGCAACAACCACTGTTTCAGTTACGCCGATTAAATTCATGTAAAAAATTAGTATCGGATTCGCTTCATAATTCATGCCTGCCTTTGTGTGAGTTACACCATAATAAGTAAAGACTCCATCCAAAACTTGAAAAACAATAAAAACAATGTAAACAAATAATTGAAAACTTATTCGGAGTTTGATTTCTGTGCCTCTTAAGTGGTCACACCTGGCCCCAATTGACAAGGTTCTAAAGGCGGCAAACAGCATATAACTTCTACCTCCTGAAAAAGTTAAAAACATAATAACATAAAAAAGGAGAAAGATCAAGGGTCCCCTTTAGCTAATAAAGACTGTTACCGAGAAGGGCACGGTTAGACAATAAATAGGTTACCGTAATCAATAACATGATTATGGCAACAAAACACGATGTAATTAAGGAGGAATTGGAGGGCTACCTC
>Ga0209542_10004228_pt1 | contig 29744 bp, 36 predicted proteins | sample RifCSPhighO2_01_FD_184028 | JGI IMG/M metagenome (GOLD analysis project Ga0209542, IMG submission 184028) | Soil microbial communities from Rifle, Colorado - Rifle CSP2_plank highO2_0.1 (SPAdes) (version 2) | ecosystem: Environmental > Terrestrial > Deep subsurface > Rock core/Sediment ... | reverse complement strand
GGCTACACGACAGGGTAAAAAAATGGCCCCGTCGTCTAGCGGCCTAGGACGCCTGGCTTTCATCCAGGAAATCGCGGGTTCGATTCCCGCCGGGGTCACTTGGTAACACATAGTGGGAAGCACTCCTCCCGCGTATCACATAATCGCCCTTTATATAGGCAAATATCGGAGACAATTTTGTTTCGACAAATCCGGGAAATTTGTAAGACATGCCTTTGGGAAAAATTAACCGTTGTATCTTTATTTTACCCGAAGTATCAACCTCATTCCATATTACATGCATGTTTCGAAGGAAATTCCCAGCGAACTCTAAAAGATACTCGACCTGAAAGCCCTGGTCGTGACATTCATTGAGTTGTAATTTAACGGCGTTAATCTCAGCTTTTACCTTGGCCAACTCTTGTTTTGTATCCTCGTCTTCCAGGATTTGTTTCTTGCCCATGTCGATAACCCGCTGTTTATCGGTTTCAAGCCGGTCGAGCTGTTTTCTTAGCCGTGAGGATTCGGTTTCGAACTCAGACAGCCTTATCTGATAGCGCGAAAGAACCCGCTGCTTGAACTTTTCTATCGCAGTCTCAGTCGGCCTTACGGTTTTTAGGAAGGAATAAAACTCTGATTCCATGATGCCCTTATCAACCGATTTTAAAAGACTGGTGCAGTCATGGTTCCGGCAATAGTATTTTGCGTATTTCTTATTATTCCTCCCGGTGCACCAGGCGGCTGTCATTCTATTACCGCAGCGGTCGCAGTACAGGCGGTCCCTTAAGGGGAAATCTTCATTAGCGGTCAAGTGGCGTAACCCTTTTAACAATGAAGTCGAAAGTATTTGCCGGCACTGGTTGAAGACCGATTCCGAAATGAGGGGTTGGTGTTTTCCCGGATATTCTTTGCCCCAGCTACCTACCTCCAATAGCCCCATGTAAAACTTGTTGTTGAGTAAACGGCTGATTTTCATTTTAGACAGTTTAATGGGACGGCCTTTGAAGTCCGTGACTCTTTTTTTATTGAATTCCATTCTTAACTCCGATTGGCTGTAATTCCCGGTAGCGAATTTAACGAATATCCTTTTAATGTCTTCGGCACAAGCGGTGTCGATCTCGCATATTCCAGCCTTGCCGTGAACCGTGAGCTTGTTTTTATAGCCCGTGGGAGCTTTCCAGGGCCAGATACCCTGTTCAAGCAAGCGTTCCATAGCCAAGGTAACCCTTTCCTTTTTGATGGAATTATCGAATTCCGCAATCCCAGCTAAAACAGCCTCCAAAAGTTTACCTGTAGGGGTATCGTCTACCGCTGTTTCAGTAGCACTTCTGAGGGAAATTCCCATTTTCAGGAGTTCATTTTTCAAGTAGAAATGAGAACCCGAATCTCTCATAAACCTATCTAGCTTAAAAACCATCAGTATCTGGGCCTTACCTGAATAGGTCTTACAAAATTCCAACAACTCTGCAATACGTTTTACATTACTAGCACCGGCTGATTCAGCTTCCCAGGACTTGGTACCCACTACCTTATATTCCATCCTCTCGCAATAAGTTTTACACGCCGCCAGTTGGACCGAAGTGGAAGTGTTACCGACTTGCTTAGCGTCGCTGAACCTGGTTGCTATTAACGCATCCATATCTTCAAATGGCCACCCCGGTTGAACTCACCAGGCTTGTCAGCTTGATGTCCGGGATGGCCGTTAAAAAAGCCGACAGCTTTATCCGGTGAGTTCTCTTTCACAATATCACCACTGTGTAACTTTTGCAAAAACATGTCAATGCACAAGTCGGCCAGCTCATCGAGGAGTTTGTCATGGTTTACCTTTTGTACTTCCTCATCAGTCATTTTCGCCACCTCAGACAAAGAAGAAGAAATAACGCAAAAATTGAGATTGGGTAAAAGTCGGTCATTAGTCTTTCGGGAAACTCCCGTCGAGCATGTCGATAATTCTTCGGATCTGCTCGGTTTTATAGGCCCGGAGGTTTTGCAATTTGTAAAGAAACATGGCCTCCTCATCCAAGGCAGAGCTCAAGAATTTCATTTGCCTGGCAAAGGATAAAGCCCACTTGGGGTCGGCCATCCTTTTTTCCAACAAGTCTTGAATTTTAGCCGTTTCCGGGTCTATCGCCAGGGCTTCGGGTCTGGCTGGGGCAGCTTCAGGCTTGGCGGTCGGTTCCGGCAGTGGACTGGGTTTTTGGTCAGACATTAGTTTTTCATCTCCTCTAAATCGGGGAATATCTTAGATATTTCTGTTTGACACCATTGAATCCCTAGAACCACGCCATAGGCCGTAGCGGCGAGGTTGGAGTCCCGGCGGCTGAAAGGAAGAAGGGAGACCATGAATTTACGCTTTTCTTCCTCTAGGGTACGATAGAGGGCGGATATTTTTAAGGCGGGGATCGGGCGTGGGGTTTTCATAAGGAATTGTGAGATAATTTGGCACCTTTTTGCTTTTTGACTTCGGTTGATAAGAACTTGAGGGCTTGGAGGTATTTTTGCGGGTCGAAGTCCCCGACACCGAAGTTGAATTCTGCTTCCAGCTTTTCACTGGTTTTGTGACCATCGAAGAAAAATGCCGGGCCGCCGACAAAGGCGTTTGTGGCTGTGAGATATTTGGCTCCCCGGCTTAACAGGAAGGCGGCGGCGTGGATTGATTGGGTGTAATACATAAGATTTATTTCCCTAACGGTCCAGCTTCGGTAAATAGATTTTGGATTGAGTCAACGAGGCTGATTTTTCCTTCAAGATATCCCAACACTCGATTGAGTTTCGCCTCGTCACTTTTGGGATACCCACGTACCCGGTACTGGCTAAAAATCAAAAGCATCTCGGAGCATTTTTTCCTCTCCGCTAAAAGAAAATCGCTAATTATTTTCCACGATGAATTGGACAGATAGCCGTCAATCCATCCTTTGTCTGTTGGTGTGAGTTTATTCGGCATAGTATTCAATCAAGTTTCTAAACTTTTCCGGCACGGGTTGGTTGGTCCAGAAAATATCTATCGCCGGCCACTTTCCCCAAGAGAGCCGGGTGGTGACGTCCAACGATCGCAAAAAACTTGCTAAGTATTTGCAGACTTTTTGGGTATTTATTCCCCCAAACCAAGACTCGGGAGCAAATCCTACTTCTACATCGCCGTCTTTCATCACCGGAAGCCCCAGAGTTTTTAGATATCCGATGGTTTGGGGTCCGCCCCTTAAAAATAATGTTTTCATTTGACGTCGGCTCCGTAACTAAAATCGTCATCGACCGCGGGGGGGGTTGGAGTAAGATCGGGAGCGGGTTGAGTTGGATTAACTTCGACAAACCTCTTATTGGCCCCGTCGAAAGTGAAGCGGACGTCGCCGGATGTTGGCCCATACCGATTGGAAGCAACAATTACTGAACAGAGTTTATTTAACTTGGGAGAGTAAAAGCTTTGAAATGGGCGCCAAAGTAGAATCAACCCTTGGGTTTGCGACCTCATACCACTGCCGCCTTTTACGTCGTCGGCGTCAGGCTTCCTGAAAACAGCCACACTCTCGTCAAAAATTCTACCTGGTTCGTTCTTTTCGATTAGTTCTTTAATTCTTGTTGGTATTTCCCGAAGGACCGTACCCCTATTCAGGTGAATCACCGCCAACATTAACAACCCCTTTTTTCGGGCCAGTCTCCGATAGGAGTCACCGGCTTGGGAGATACGTTCCCATTCACCTTTACCCAATTTTGACTCATCTCGGTAAGAGGTAACATTGTCCACCACAAAAATCCGCACTCCCACCCTCGCTTTTTCTTCAATGAATTTAATATGCTCCTCCAACGTCGGCGCCTCTTCCACATCACAAAGTTGAAAGTCGGGATGTTTTTGACCCCAATTACTTTCGCCAGATAGAGCGTTCAGATAATCAGACACATCGTCTTCTTTTAATTCCGTTGAAATATAAACTACGGGATTGCCAGACTCCACGAAGTTTTTTATAAAGCTCAAAACCAAACTTGTTTTGCCAGATTTTTCCTCCCCCGCTATCAAGTACATTCCACCGGAATGGAGGCCTCCTAATACCACGTCAAGTGAGGAGTATCCCGTTTCCAGCACCAACTTTGTCGGCTCTGGGTCTGTTGCTGAAATAACCAATCTGTCAAAATCGTCCTTGGTGTAGTTTCTGTAGAAAAATTCGGAAATATCTTTTATTCCAGAAGGGAGGATGACGACTCTAGCTGTGGGGATAGAGGCCACAATTTTCTCCGCGTATTGTTTGCCAGCGGGATCATTGTCGGTCACGACATAAGCCTCTTTCCCCGCAAGTTTCTCCACCAAGGCTTGAGCCGAACCCGACCCGGTAGTTTTAGTGGCCGCCGAATATCCGGTATTGGAAGTTAGCACCATAGCATCAACTTCACCTTCAACCACAAACTGAACTTCCTTTTCAGGATCGGTAATTAAGACAAAGTTCTCAGCACTTCCGGCGGGGTTATGGAACTTGCCATACATCTTCCGTCTTTCTCCGAACTGGCGGGTTTTAGTACCGTAACCAGGAACCTCAAACGAAACTGCATCCGCTTCTTCCTGGAATTTATATTTCTGCCGTGTTTCCTCAGAAAGAGGATGCGATTTCAGCCAAGTATCCGGAGTCTCCTTTTCCCAATTTTCCTCTCCAAACGTTGGGTCAAGCCACTTGGCCGCTTCCAAAGGAGAGTTCATACCGAGATGGCCTTGGATTAAATCAAAGACATCGCCGCCTTTGCCGCAAGACTGGCAACGATAACGATTGACGTTTGGCATGAGGACAGCCGAAGGGTTGCGATCTTCGTGGTGAAAGCACTTAAAAGCCTGGGTGGTGTCTCTGGCGGTGCGGATGAGTTCTAGCCTAACGGCCACGTCCACAATTGGGTTTCTGTCCTTTAACTCCTGAAAGGTCATGGGCGACCTCCTCTCTTGGCGGCGGCGGACGCCCCGACGACTACGGCCCATGCTTTTTCTTCATAGGTCTTGGCCTTTGAAGAAAGAGGGTCTTTATTAATATCTACATCTACATCTACATCTACATCTACAGCAGGTTTGCTAAGCAAAACTGGCTTAAGGTAGCTTTTGCTAGCTTTTGCTAGACCACCTAGCCTCCCGTACTCTCGTCTTTTTTCTGAATTGTTTTCCCACTTCTCAAAATCCCTCTCTAGTTGACCTTTAATGGAAATGAAGGCGATGTTTGTCCGGGGAGTTAATTTAGTGGATTTACCGTCGGCAAAATCATAAATTGCCAGGATTAGCTCTTTCACCTCTCTTGGGTTTAGTGCTTCAAACACGTCTCGCTGAGAACGGTAAAGGAGAAAACTTTTTTTTGGTGAGGTATAATCTCTATTGGTCATGTTTTTCTCCGCCCCGGTTTCCCCCGGGGCTCGGTTTTAGGTATCACGAGTAGGAGGTCGATAACTGGCGCCGGCAGATTTAATTTCTTGAAGAAGCTGTTTTCTACAAATTAAAAGGGTTTTTGCGGGAGCGTGGCCGTTTTGGTTAAACTCGTCAATCATCTGGAACGCGGAATCCGGGTCTTCAAACTCCCAAACTGAACCGGTAAGCGGATCGTTTCGGGTGCCTCGGTAGCGGAGACCTTTTGCCATTAAAAATGCGGCTATGTCGAGTTTCTCAGTAGAAAAAAGGGTCATAATTTTTATACTTTGGGCGATAAAAAAAGCCGCCCACGCCGGTTGCACTGATTTTGCAATCGACATGGACGGCCTAATTTTGTCCGGGGGATCTCTCGGGACCCCCTATCCGCTTTTCGCGGTGGCTCTCAAATTACAAGCAGTTTACCATTTCTACACTAATTGTCAAGACATACCTGGACCGCTGTTCTAGTTAGCGTACGGTTATCTAACAATAAGTTTACGCCTAATCAACTATAATCATTGACATACCTGGTAGTGTCTGGTAGTATAAGGGTGTGAGCTTCAGTAACGATTTCCCTATCAACTCCGCGAGGTTCCTCCTAAAGGTCTACAATGGTCCAGAGATGACTGCTTTCGCTGAAGGCAAGGGCGAGGGCTCTACGGCTAAATACTTGGCAGAACTAGGGTATATCACCAAGTTCGGCAGAATCAGGCGCCGGGTGAGGTGGAAGCTGGTTAAACCACTTTCGCAAGAAGACATTAACTTTCTCCGGCAGCTATCAGGTAGTTAACTAAATAAATAAAATGGCAATACTTGAAATTCTTGGGTTCATGGTACTGTTGGCAGTTGGGTTAGTGGTGTTCGGAATTATCCTTGGAATTGTTATTTGGGTATTTGAGCTTATTGGGATGATTATCGAAAGTCTGTTCTCGTAGTTATGAGCAAATTTCAACTTGCCATTTTTGTAGGACTATCGGTGGCGTACTGGTTTGGGCACTGGGCCGGGTATCGAGAGGGGCAAACTGACCCAAAACCTCCTAATACCGGAGACCCGGAACTGGATGAGGAGATTAGACTACAGCGCTTGATGGAAAACGCCGGAGAAATTTGAGCCAAACATTAGTTAAAACAACCAAGCCGGGTTAATTGCCCGGCTTTTGCGTGGAAAGGACATTTAGGTGTGATGTAGAGAAGTGGGCCGAAAAAGTAGGGCTAGGTCCATGCCGTTCATTGGACGCAGTTGTATTTACGGCAAAAATTACCGGGTTTGAAACAAGATCTGATATAAAGTCCACGGTCTAAGTCGCCGGTTTGTCGCGCGACACATTCGGTATAATCGCCCAGATCCTTTGTGTATTCATTCATACACTCCTGGTATTTAGCCGTCTCCCTCTGACAAATTGTTTCGTTGGTGTCACCAACCGACTCTTCTTCATATTGGTAAACCGGCTGGCCTTCCTGTGCCATTATCTTCTGCATCAACGCCTCTTTTTCGGCCATGATAAACGGGTCAGAGTCCAACATGAGGGCGTAAAGCCTAATCATCTCGGTTTTGGACATGTTCTCGTCCCCCAATTTCTTTTTAGTGTTTTTCTCGGTACTTGCCGTCATCCTCACGGCGGCAAAAGATGCGATTTTCAAAGCCTTATCGGAAGGAAATGGAGTTGGGGAGATTGTGGGTGAAACTTCAACAGCAACACTGGCAACTTCCGGCGAAAGAGGTTTTGGTTGTTTATCAAACTTAGAAATGTAGGTTGCGGCCAGACCCAGTACGACAGCCGTGGCGAAGATGATTTTTGGTATAAACCCCATGCTTTAGGGCAGGATTGTTGCTATTTTATCTCACATTACTCCAAGAGTAAAACCGGCTTTTGTATTTTGGCGGTATGTGTTAGAATTTCAAGCAGAGCTGCCTAGAGCGCCAGGGATAGGGCTAGCCGTAAAGGCAAAGCACCCCCAAGGGCGCTTTTTTTATTGCTCTTGCCTTGAAAGCATAGCCAAATTATGAACTTAAAATACCCATTGAATACCTCATCGGGACTTTGGGATGATTGTTATATGGCCCTGATCATAAAGTCTGTGGACTTTGAAGTTACACTTAATGTATGGATCATAAAAACATGAATTACTTACCACTATAAAAAAACAAAGCCCCCGCTGTGAACGGAGGCTCTAAACCATGAACCCAGTCAAATTGAGTTCTAGGTCCTATTTAAATCATAATTCTCTACTGCGGGAAGTCAAGACCGCAGGGTTTGGGGATTTAGTAAAGTTTGTGTTCGCTGAAATAATCATTTTCATTGTTGATAGGTTTCCCTTTTTCATCCTAATGGCCTTGATAGCATTTCTTGTGTCACATGGAAACGCACCAGAATAAGCATTTCTAAGTTCCCGCTAGCCTTGATTAACGACCCTAAAACGGCTATTTGGGAGCTAGGCTGATACTTTTACCTCTCCATGGTTATTTCCCCTCAAACATCCCCAATGCCTTCATGACAGCTGCAGCCCCGACATACCCGGCGGCAGAACTACCGGCCCTCCCCGCAAATCCCTTTAATGCCGTCTTCCTCCCCATTGCCTTGTGAATTAACTCGGTGCCTTTCTCAAAGCCCGGGGCGATGTTTTCCAGTTCCTTCCTTAAAACGTCCCGCATAGTCCTATGAAAGGAAGCTTCCAGGCTGGCCCCTTTGGTTCCGGCGGCGTTGAAACCCTTGTTGGCTTCATCCCAAAGTTCCTTTGCCACTTTCGGAGTGAGGTCTTTACCAGAGTGCTGTTTGATTGCCCCTTCGACGAATTTGGTTATTCGATTTTCAGAAGCTGGGTTGGCCTTGACAGCCGTTTCTCCCCACTTCTCGACTGCCTTGACGATTTGGTCACCGGGGATCTTCTTCCCCGCGGCTTCCGCACTCTCGACTACGGCTTCCCGGATTACGTTGCCCTGAGCGGTTGATCCAAACTGTCTGCCTATGTCTGAAGCAAGTTTGGGAAGTTTCTTAACACCCTCACCGGCAACTTTTTTGACTGCCGATAGTGCTGCCGGGATTTCTGCCGTAGCCCCTATTTCAGCTCCAGCTTCCAGTCCTCTTTGCCAGTAAGGGGTGGTAATGTCTTCCGTGAATGACTTAGAAACTTCACCTGCTTGCTGACTTATAGACTGATGGAGTTTGTTGGCTTCTGCCAAAAGTGCAACTCTTTCTTCAGGATTGTCTGTGGCCATGGCCCGATCTTCAAGTTCTTTGGCCTGGGCAAAAGCCTGTTCAGCGGCTTGTTTTCTCTGGGGTTCGGTAATGTTGGCGGTTATACCTGCCCCTACATCCCGGGCTGTTCGCAGCGCCCCGCCGAGTAGGAAATCAATAGCCCGTTCAGCAACCCCGGCTTCTTCCCTATCTCCACCGCCGACCACCTGCTCCCCCAGGATTTGCCGGCCGTATTTCATGTACGCCTGATCCGGAGTCAGTCCCTCCCTTTTTCCCAATTCAAAAAGTTTGAGGTTAAGTTCTATCCCTTCCCTCAACCTTTCCAGGTCTTCCCGATTTTGAGTGTCGGTTTTGCCCATGTGAGGCAGGAAAACCTTTAGTCTTTTTGCTTCCTGCTCGGTGAGGACTTTTCCGGAAATCATTTGTTGATAGGCGGCCCTGACTTGCTCTACCGTTTCCACTTCTTCCCTTCCGGCCTCTCCCCGCGCAAAACCCGGGATGAATCGAGTCACGGGGCCCCCCCCCACGGAGAAGTGCCTATGGCTTTTTCCGACCTTTCTATTTGAGAAAGGAGGCTGGTAACGTCCGCAAGTTCATCTTTTTCTTTGTCGGTGGCCAGGTCTTCGAGAGGAACCAATTTCCTATATCCGACTACGCCCCCGGAGTCCAGGATTGATTCGGCTATTGCCACCCTGGATGCGATGTCCTTGCCCTTGTTGATGAAGTCGCTTCCCCCCTGCTTCATGACCTCGGCCACGGCTTCCGCCCCGGCTGGTTTTCCCACATCTCCGGTGACGGCTTTAAGAAGGGGTGCATTATTGCCGTACTTTGCCAGGAACTTCATTCCCAACTGTTCGTCGGTCATATAGCTGTATCCGGGATAGGCTTGTTTTACTTTCTTGCCGACTGAGGCTAGATCACTTCCCCCCGTGGAAGCGGTTGCCTTTCCGGCCACTTCAAGTTCTTCTCCGGAGAAGGATGTTGGTGGGGTGATTTCGTCCCGGAGGCTGGATTCTTGGCCGTAGTCTTGGGGTGTTAAAAGCATATTTATGTCAATCCCAGGGGATTGTACGGGCCGGATAATGTACTAAGCTTGGCCGCCGGGAATGAAGAAATCATGTTGCCCTTTGAATCCACCAAAATAACCTTATTCCCCAAGTTGATTTCCCGGAGGGAGCTTTCATATTCGTATTTTTGTTGTTCGAGCTGCGCCAGTTGGGTTGCCCTATCGAGGGTGGCCCGGTTGGTGGCTCCTTCCTCCTGGATTTGGGTCAGAAGAAGGTCAAGCTCCCGCTGGGAGTCTTGTGAGAAGCCGGTTGACTCTCTTGATGCACGGTCTTTCATAAACCCGATCTCGGTTTCATAGGGAGTCATCGCCCGCTGCGCTTGACGGCCATATTCTTCTTCCTTGAATTGGAGGGCCGCCAATAAATCATTGACTTCCGGGAGTCTTTCGGCAGATCGGGCGGAGATCATGCGGTTCAATTGGTTGGCGCTTACATCTCTCCCTTGGCTGGCAACCCTGATTTCTTCCGGAAGGCCTTTAATATCTTGAACTGCACCGAAGGCGGTTTCCCTTAGTTGGGGAAGGCCCAGTGTTGATTCTAATGAAGATAATACGGTGGGATATTCGGTCCTGAACTTGGTTAAAAACCCCTGTTCTTCCTCCCGGAGTTTTTGGTTGAGGGCCTCCCGCTCCTGCTTTTGAGTGTCAATGACTGGGGCGGAAACCGCTGGCGCTGGTTGTCCAGGATGCAAAATTCCCTCGTATTCTTTTTCATATCGAACCCTTTGTGTGGGATCAGAAAGAATACCGCGGATAACATTTATATCATTGAACCCGAACCTTGTCCTTAAAATGTTTTCATCAATTGCAGCCATAAAACACGAAAAGCCGCACTCGTGTGCGGCGTATATTCGCCTGAAATAATTATACCACTCAAGCTCTAGTGAAAGCACCCAGGTCAACCAGCCCGAAAGTTTTCCAGGTGTTGTAAGTTTTGGGCTGGGGACGCTGGACGGGACCGACTTTAGCGTCTACCCATTTTACGAACGGCAGGTGGTAGGAAACCGAGTCCACGGCATGGTCTTCCAAGTCGGTATTCAGGTCTTCGATGTCGTTGGCGTCCGGTTCCATCAGCGGGATAGTTCGAATGAGGTTGGGGCAGTCCTTGGTTACCATCCAGTAAGGCAGACCGTCAGGTGCCGGGCGCATCCAGTTGTCCATGGCCGCCCACCTGGCCTTGCGGTTCTTAGACCCGGCCCGGAAGACCTCACGTTTTTGGTTTATCTCATCGAAGGCCTGGTTCATTTGGTCTTTAATAGACATCGAGCCGTCAGAAAGAGGGTTAAACATTGAAGGGTCAACATCAATGTTTTTGGCTTCCGAGTATCCGAACCTTTGCCTGGTTTCGGTTATTCTTTTTGTCCACTCGCCGGGACTTAACCCAGATCCGTACAGCTCGGCAAAGGTGAATACCCGGTTGAAAGTAACGAATTCACCTTCTACCTCGAATTCCACCGGGGTTACGACATGGGCATACCAGGCAAAGGGGGCAGTCCTTCCCCAATCGATGGACTCTTCGATGGCCAGACCCTGCTTGGGATAAATCTTTTCTGCGATAACGTGGGTGTTATATGCCCAGACGGGGAAGAACCTTCCTCCCGACTCTTCAAACGCGGCCATGTATTCCTGGTTCCAAAACGACATCCGGCCTTTTTCTTGGGCTTCGGACCGCTTTTCATCGATGTAATCCACAAACGCTTTTCTTTCTTTGCTGCCTTCCGGCCAGCTGAGGTTGTCGTAGCTGGTGAAATGCCAGGTTTCCCAGTTGGGGTTGGGGAAGATCGCCTTTCCGAAGCCGGTCACGGACTTTTTGTGGTCACCCTTCATAGCAAAGTCGTGGAACCAATTTAGTCCTTTGGGCGTGCCTATGAAGAGAACCCGGTGATTGGGAGAATCTGCCAATGAAGGTTCAAGGGTATCAAAGGCTTCCGGTTTGACGTCTGCGACTTCGTCCCAGATGAGCAAGTCAATCCCGGAACCTCTCAGGGAGTCGTAGTTGTCTGAACCTTTCAGCCTGATCCAAGAGTTGGTTTCGTGAAAATGGAGTGAAAGTTCGCTTTTGTCTGCCTTACATATTCCGGCTTGGACTAGGGGCATGAAGAATTTTGTGACGTCGGGATCAATCCAGTAGACTTCCTTGGCCTGCCGGTAAAGCGGAAGGATTATCCAGATGATTTGATTGGGCAGTTGCATGGCCCTCGCTATGGCTTCGTTTAGCGCCAGCGCTGATTTTCCAAACCTTCTCCCGGCAACCACCACCCGGTATTTAGCCTTACTCTCGTGAATTGTTATCTGGTTGGCGTGGGGTTGATATAAGTTTAGCTTCATTCATCCTGCTTCAAACTGGTGTGGAATACTACCTGAATCCTCTCCCCGTCCGAGGTGACGTCCATTTTTTCTCCGTACTTCCTTGGTTTCATTTTGGAAGCGATCCACTTTCGAGTATCGACCCTCAACCTTGACCTTTGGAAGTGTTCGCCGTTGAACTTCCAACCCGGGTTTTTAGGATCGTGGGTTTCCATCCAATCATTAGCCCCATCGTCGGAAATGTCCAGGATTTCCTCGACTAAGGCATCGGAACATTCCGCCTTAGCTTTTGCGTACTGGTCAGAAAAACCTTCATTGTTGGTACGTATCCAGGCAAAGAGAGTCTCCCGGGCAGGCATGCCCGCGTCCAGGCAGATCGTTCGCATTGATTTACCATTAGCCAACGCGGCACAAATTTTATCCGCTAATTCAGGAGTGTAGATAGTTGGCCTTCCTATGTCCATGATTATATTTTACTCCACCTAATTAAAGTTAACTTTGGCCACCTCTTTGCCGCCATGTTTCACTATTACAGTTGATCCTTCCTTTGCAGTTTCCAAACCATCCAGATTGCTTATTCCCTCCGGCAGATCCGTCTGGACGGTCTGGACATCCTTGAAAGCAATATCTATGCCCTCTCCCACAATCGAGAGTTGGCCGTTGGAATGGATCAGTAGTTTTTTCATACACCCTTCCTAAAACGAACGATTAGCCTCGGAACTTGAGGAAATATACCTCCACTTAAACCTAAAAGTAAGCGTCACTGATCCGGCGGAAATGTTCCTGACGTAAATGGTGGTGATTTCCTTATGCTTGGCAAAACCGGTGTCACTCCACTTGTAGAACTCGAAATGCGGCCCGATAATATCCCATTGGCTTTCGTCTATGGACGAGCCGCCGGGAAGAAGATTGGCAACAGCGATATTTCCGACATACATAGAGAGGTATGAGTGGCCGAATATCTCATACTCATCGTTCTGGGTAATGGTTGCAGTAACAAACACCTGCTGCCCATTTTCCATAGTTGTGGAAGCCTCCTCACTTTCAGCCCCGAAAATGAAAACCCCAAGATTTCTTGCTCTAACACTGCGGGGCAAAATATCCCTCTGACCGATCCGGCCACGAAGAGAGCTTTGCTGGTAATTGGACCAGATAGGTTCAAGGTTTGAGAAGTCAGCCATAGTAATTTAATTCCTGATAAGTGTCGTGCCAATTCTGGAGAGTAGCTAGAAGCTGAAATTCCGGTTCGAAGGGGGTATCATTAGGTTCACTAAAAGTGAAATCGAAGAAGAGGACGAAAGTGATTTATTGCGGATAATAATTCCATGATTTATAAAAATTCCCTGGCAGGTTACCGTATACTTTTTGAAAAATTTCTGAGTAACCATGGAGTTCTCCGCCTTTGTATACTGCAAAAGTATGCCAAGTTTTTCCAGTAGTTGACCAGGTACTATACTGACAACCCTTTGAGAAAAGATATGCCTGCCACGAACCGGTATAACGAGTAAAAGTACCAACCGGAAAACCTGAAACACATTTCACTTTATGCGTTGATGTATCCCAATTATATTTGGCTGTTTGGCAGTGTTTCCATTGCTTAACCCCACCCTCTTTATAAGTATAGCAGGCTTGTTTTTGGTAAGTTACTGCAGAAGCTTTTTCAGGGGTTAAAAGAATGCTCAACAATGCGAAAAGGAATACAAAAGTCAACTTTTTCATTTTTATGATTTTTTATATACAATTAAAATATAACACAGTTTGTCAAGAGCCAAAATTCCTGAGCTTTTTGATGCAATGAATCTACCCACGACCTAATGGTCGGGGTATCTTCTCGCTGTCGGACTTCGTCCGATTTTGGGCAACCCACGATTTAACAATCGGGGTTTTACCGCGATAAAAAATATAGAAGGATTTCAATTATATGCCATCTAACTGACTCGTGAGGAACAAATAGTTGAGAAATTGATGTGTACTGAAAATTACCACTGGGTTTTAACTCTCTCTGATTTGGCAAACGTGACAGGATATTCGTTCAAAATCTCAGCAATATTGGTGCTGTTGACTCTGATGATGGTTTGACGGGAGGTTCTAACTCCACGGTTAATGTTTGCCATAGACACAGCCAAGGACCTAATGCATTTGTTTACCCGGTAATTTAACTTAACAGTTTTACTGCCTGGGATTATCAATCTTGAAAGTTCTTCGACAATGGTTTCGAGCCAAGACTGCTGGTCAGAGTTTAAATCTGCCATTTGAGAACATCTCAAAAAAAACGTTATTCTTCGGTCTCTCTGCCACTCTGAATATTTTCCGGTATATTTTTCCGGCATATTGGTATTGGCCGAATAATATCATAACTTTAATTATGACCACTAAAATGATGGTAGAGATTCAGTTAGTGAATGACAGTAGGGAGGTGGAAGGTGCGGAGGATTTCGAATCGAGCGGCGGAGTAGTCATTATGGGAGTGAAGCGGAAGATTTAAACTCGTTGAAAATGTGTCGGGTCATTGGGATCAGTTCTAAGTGGACATCCGTTGCAAACAGGTTTATTTCTACCTGGGCATCTAAATAATGGAGATTCTTGTAATGTTCCAGGCCAACCAATAAAAAACTCACTCACAGCATTTGGGGTAGATCCTTGTACGGCGTCAATTAATTCTGGACAACCAGCTGGAGCCCTATTTGCCAAAGCTAATCTTCTTGCGGTTTCAAATCTTTGTTTAATTTTCTCATGGCTCATAGTATATATCGAGTGCTTAAATATGTAAAGATGATAGGGTATTATTTTGCCTTTCGTTAAAGACGGCGGGTGATGGCAAGATGGGCGAAGAGGAAACCGTCACCTTTTTGTTCTGATACCAGCCAGTCACCACCATTCGCTCCTGAAAGGACGACAGTTAATGTACCTGAGCCTGAATATTCATGAGTTTCAGAAGAAGGAAATCCATGATTATTACCAATACTGATAATTTTTTCAGCGGTTTGTCTGGCGTGAGGACATTTATGGCAATTAGGTAAGAACTCTTTATCCGGGCAATTACCTGCTTGTCTCACGTCACAGGGATGATAGAGGTGGGGTTTTGCATTCAGCTCATATAAAGTGACCTTAAGTGCATCTAAACGAATAGGATATTCTCTTATATAAGTGGTTACAGAGGCAAAAAAACCTGTCAGTACTGATTCGGGAACTGTAAGCTTTGGTTCTAGCTCGGCCATGATACTATTATAGGATATTAATGAGATCTGTCAACATTCATAAATCTACCTATCTTGTGACCGGGTATATAATCCGGGGTAAGTGAAGGAGACTAAAAAAGGGTCCTTGGGGAGAGAGGTATGGTACGCGGTAAAGGCTTACGTAATGGCAAGGATGGTAGTAGATTCAATTAAAAGAACCATGTTGGATCTGGATAAAGATAAGGAGCTGGGAGGTGATCTGAATCAGGTCACAGCTGAACAATTCAGCATGTTTTTGAAGAACACAATAAAACGGCTGGATGAAATGAGTCCTGATGAAGTGCAGGAATTTGTTAACTCACGAATGGAAGGCTTACCGGAGGGGAGAAAAAAAAGACTGAGGAATATTTTGAAGGCGATGATAAAAGCAGGGAGGGATAAAAAATCTGGCTAGCGATCGCGGCGATTGAAATCCCGGCGGTTTCCGCGATCCGGCCTTTCTTCGCGAGGTCGGGCAACGTTGACGACGATATTACGGCCGTCTATCTCTTTTTCATTTAATTCGGCTATAGCTTTGGCGGCATCCGCCTCGTTTTTGTAAGTGACGAAAGCAAAACCTTTTGAGCGGCCGGTGTCACGGTCGATGATCAGATCTACCTGGACTATCTCTCCAAAAGGAGCAAATAATTCTTTGATACTATCCGCAGTAGCGGACCAGGGCAGATTGCCGACGTAAAGTTTATTTTTATCCATGATAGTTTATTATAACAGGTTTTTGGTTTTGTAAAGGGGGTGTTTATTGCCGGGCTAGATTTGCCAGTTTTCTAACAACTGCTCTCTGCGCTCTTAGTTCCTTTGGCATCTCACCCGTGACTTGAGCTGCGTCGTAAAGTTGTAGAAGCTTTTCATCAGCCAGGGGTAATCAGGAAGGATAAATGTCAAAAGGGTCCCTAAACTTCGTTAGGGATGACATTACTTTGAAACCGTCTGGGTGATACGAGCGACCCGGCGGGCCGACTGGCCGCGGACATAGTGCAGTTTGGCCCGGCGAACTGTTCCGTGCTTTTTGACATCCACTTTGGAGATCCAGGGAGAATTGACGGGGAATATCCTCTCGACGCCGATCCCGCCCGCGGCAATTTTTCTGACGGTAAAGGTGCGGTTTTCGCCCCGGCCGCGGATACCGATGACCAGCCCTTCGAAAATCTGGGTCCGCTCTTTACCTGACTCCATGACTTTGAGATGAAGGCGAATGAGATCACCGACATGAACTGCGGTACCCGCGATGGATGAAGAAATAGCCATAGAGAGAATTTTAACCTGCTATCAGGCTTTTAACAAGCTATCAATGGCTTGCTTTAGGTCATCCGTCCAGTTTAAACCGTAAGGCAGAGGCAGGGATTTTGAGGAACCGTTTTGGGAAAATACCAGCTCGGCAGATTGGTTCCCCCGATGGGACTGAAGAAGCTGGTTTAGGGTCACCAATTTGTTTTGAGGTAATCCGGGAGGAATATCGATAAAAATCGCGGGGTTGATCGTTGATCGTTCATCGTTTCTGGATGATATTTTATGGTTTTTGGGAAGGTTGGTATCCGGGCCGGTAAAAGCCGCGGCTGACTCCACGATCACGGTTATTTCCAAACCGGTTCCTTCCAAAGACTCTTCTGGTGAATCATACGCCACACGGGATTCCACCTTGCCGGACAAAAGCACGATATTATCCGGCTGCCAGAGGCCAGGGGTGGAAGCAAATACTTTGGGGAAAACAACAGCTTCGACTGACTTGGTCAGGTCGGTAATTTTGGCAAAACACATAGGTAAATTACCGGATTTAGTGATAACGTTGCGGCAGGTTTCGACTATACCTCCGATAGTGACCTGGCCGAGGGAATGGTGGTCCAAATATAAATCAGAGATGCGGTGGGAGACAATTTGCTCTAAGCCCTTGAGCTTGTCGGAATGGGGATGCTCCGTAAGGTAAAACCCTAATAGTTCCTTTTCCATATTTAGTTTTTGATCTTTGGCGAACTCTTCCAGGTCGGGCAGGTTATCCGCGGGTGATGAAGATGACTGGTCCCCAAACAAGCTGACCTGGCCGGAGCTTTTGAGCTTACTGATAGAGGTACCTAAACCGCGAATTTTGTCCAAAGCGGCCAGCATGGCGGACCGGGCACCGAATGCATCAAGCGCCCCGGCTTTGATCAAACTTTCGAGAACCTTGCGATTGACTTTTTGACTGTCTACACGGAGACAAAAATCGGTAAGGGAAGAGAAAGGACCCGCAGATCGGGCTGCCAGTATGGCTGATATGGCCGCATCGCCTACGTTTTTGACTGCGGTGAGGCCGAACCTGATAGCCCGACCTTCCAGAGAATCGGCAAACGGCTCGATAGTAAATCCTACCGCGGAAGAATTGATATCCGGAGGCAGGACTTTGATCTTGGCATGGCGGCATTCTTCGACCGCCTCGACTATTTTGTCGGTGTAGCTGGATTCGGCTGTTAAAAGTGCGGTCATGTATTCGACAGGATAATGGGCTTTTAGATACGCTGTCTGATAGGAAACCAGACCGTAGGAAGCGGCATGTGCTTTGTTGAACCCGTAACCCTGGAAGGGGACGAAAAGCTGCCAGATTTTTTCGGCTTCCGGTTCGGTCATCCCGGACTGGGTCTGGCAGCCTTTGATGAAAATGTCATGCTGTTGGGCCATTTCCTTGGGCTTTTTTTTACCGATAGCCTGGCGGAGGGCGTCTACTGTATTCCAGTCATAGCCTGCCAGTTCCAAGGCAGTAAATAAGACATCCTCCTGATAGACCATAATGCCGTAAGAATTGTCCAGGTAATTAGCCATTTTAGGGTGGAGATATGTAACCGGGGATCGACCGTTTTTGCGGGCGATGTATTCGGGAATATTGGCCATAGGACCGGGGCGGAAAAGGGCGATCATGACCATAATGTCCTCAATCCGGGCGGGTTTTAACTCTTTCAGCCATTTGGTCATACCTGAACCGCCGAGCTGAAAAACTCCCATGGTCGCTCCCCGGGTAAGCATGGCAAAAGTTTTTTTGTCATCCAAGGGCAGATTGGCTAAATCAATTTTGGTATGGCGCGAGTTTTCGATGATATCTACTGCCGCATTTAATATTGAAAGGTTTCTGATACCCAGAATGTCAAACTTGACTAAACCCACATCCTCACAAGCGTGCATTTCATATTGGGTAATTATTTTGGTGCCATTGGGTTCGAGCTGGAGAGGAGAATAGTCGGTCATGGACGTCGGGGAAACCACGATCCCGGCCGCATGGACGGAAGCGTGACGGGCGTTGCCTTCGATCTCCTGGGCTAAATCAAGTAAATTTTTTGCCTGGGGATCCGAGTCGTATAGTAATTTGAGTTCCGGAGATACATCAAGGGCTTTGCGGATCGTCATGGGAAAGCCCTGGGAGCCCAGAGGAATGAGTTTGGCAATTTTGTCGGGATATGAGTAAGGGTGACCCAAAACCCGGCCGACGTCACGAACTGCGGCCCTGGCCAGCATACGTCCGAAAGTGCATATCTGGGCTACTTTGTCGGAACCGTATTTATCAGTAATATAGGTAATTAATTCTTCCCGACGGTTGTCGGAAATATCCAGATCGATGTCCGGCGGTTTGGGGCGGAACGGGTTTAAGAATCTTTCGAAAGGTAAACCGTATTTGATGGGATCTATGGTAGTAATCCCCAATACATATGAAATAATAGAACCGGCGGCAGATCCCCGGGTGTTGGTAATAATCCCCTGGGAAGTGCACCAATTGACCATGTCCGCCATCATCAGGAAATACGGTGCGTAACCTTTGGAGATGATGACTTCCAATTCATAATCCAGCCTGGTTTTGGTATCCGTTCCCGGATGGGGATATCTGTCTTCCAGGCGAGACAGAACAGTTTCCTTTAGGAATTGGGGGGCAGTCCGACCTTGGGGAATGTCAATTTGGGGAAAGTACCATTTACCCAGATCAACTTTTAAGTCTATTTTTTCGGCCACTTTTAGAGTATTGGCTACAGCGTCGGGCAAATCGGGAAATATCCGGGTCATTTCTTGGGGGGAACGTAAGTGAAAAGTGGGAGCGTCCACGTAGCGGAGGCGATCCAGATCCACTACCCGTTTGCCTGTAGAGATGCAGACCAACACATCCTGGGCCGTAGCGTCTGATTGGTCAATATAATGGGCATCATTGGTGGCTACTAATCTGATTCCCAAATCCCGGCTGAGCTTGACAATGCCTTCGACCCATATTTTTTCAGTGGTATGCATAGCAGTCAGTTTGTCTAAGATTTTGGGGTTATCTTTGACCGAGGCGAAATAATCGTTAAATTGGTGGCGCTGGATTTCCAGGTAGTAACGGTTACCAAATAAATGCTGGTACCAGGAGGCGGATTTTTTGGCTGAGGCGTAATCGTTGTTAATCAGCAGTTGGCCTATTTCGCCTTTGGCACAGGCGGAGAGACAAACAAGACCCTGGTGGTATTTGGCTAAAGTCTCTCGACTGAACCTGGGGCGATAGTAATAACCCTGCAAATGAGCGATTGTGGTAAGCTGCATTAAATTCCGATAACCGGTGAGATCCTGCGCCAGAAGCACCAAATGATTGTTTTCGGCATCTCCCCGCCCGGCCTTCTTAGAATGATCTCCGGAAACAACGTAAGCTTCTATTCCTATAATCGGCTTTACACCCTCACTTTTGCAGGTTTTGTAAAAATCGATAGCGCCGTACATAGCGCCGTGGTCGGTAATGGCCACAGCCGGCATGCCGAGCTCTTTGACGCGGGAAACCAACCTTTTTATCTTGGACAATCCATCCAGAAGCGAATATTCCGTATGGACATGGAGGTGGACGAAGTTTGAGGACATATTAAACCTTTGCGTTGTCAGGGGCTCAACCCCTGTTTCAGGTAAAGGCAGTTTAATAATATTACATCAGGTTTGCAAGCGGTTTATCTTAAGTAATTCCCCGATAATATTTTTGGTCAATTCGATGTCGATGTTGCCGAGTTCACGCTTGATTTGACCGATTATAAAGAACATAGCCTGCTGTTTGCCGGTTTTGAGATCGGCTACAGCCCGAGGGTGAGTATCCAGAACCCGGGTAACAGACTTACGGATTTGATCTGAACTGACAGATGACTGGGCCTGGGATGATTTAATTAATTGAATTAATTGTGATGGCGTAGCCGGCAGTAATTCCCCATAACGCTTGTTGATGAGAAAATCAGCCAGGATTTTTGGGGAAATATCAGATTTACCAACTGCCTGAGTATATATTGTATGCATATCTTTATTTGCGCTAATTATGGCGGCGTTAGCAGGAGATAGAGCATATTTATTGATCAATACATTGCGAAGTTGACCAGGCAGAGGAGGCAATTCTGATTTCCAGTTATCAATTTGTTTTTGAGTAAACACCAGAGGTGGTATATCTGGCTCCGGAAAGTAGCGATAATCGTGAGCTTCTTCCTTGGTACGCTGGGAGTAGGTTTCACCCAATCTTTCGGAATATCCACGTGTTTCCTGGCTTGGGGTTTGGCCGGACTGCAAAATATTAATCTGGCGGGCAACTTCGAAATCTACCGCCTTTTTGATAAAACGGAAAGAATTGACATTTTTGATCTCGACTTTGTAACCGGGCAGATCCGATTGTTCTGAGGGTTTGACAGAAATATTGGCTTCCAGCCGCATAGACCCCTTTTCCATATCCGCAGAAGAAATTCCCAATACACGGACAATTTGCTGAATCTCTTTTAAGAATTCATCGCTCTGACTGGAATCTGAGAAATCCGGCTCAGTGACAACCTCGACTAAGGGGACTCCACTACGATTAAAGTCAATAAGAGTGACTTTTTCCCCGTTGGCTGTGGCGTGCTGAAGTTTGCCTGTGTCCTCCTCTAAATGGACACGGGTGATGCGGATGGTTTTACCGGAAGATAGACTCAGGAAACCTGAATGGCAAAAGGGCTGATCGTATTGGCTGATCTGATAACCTTTGGGCAGGTCGGGATAAAAATAGTTCTTACGGTCAAACTTGGAAGTAAGGTTGACCTGACAATTTAGGCTCAAGCCTAATTTGATACACCATTCTATGGCTTTGGCGTTGGGAACCGGCAGGGCTCCGGGAAGACCCAGGCAAACGGGGCAAGTCTGGGTATTGGGGGATTTACCAAAGTGGTCTCCCGGACAGCCGCAAAACATCTTTGAGGCTGTACCCAGTTCGATATGGACTTCAAAGCCAAGAACCGTTTGCCAGGACATAGTCTCCCCTATTTTTGATAAAAATAAATCCAGCAAATAATAGCACTGCCATGAGACCTATGATGGTGCTAACACCAAGCAGGTCGGCTAATGAGGCCGCGATGATTAAAGGAATGGTAGTAGAAAGAGTCATTAAAAATCCTAATACAGAGTAAACTCGACCGCGCAGTGCTTCGGGAGCCTTTTCCTGCAACAGAGTCTGGCTGGGAATGACTACCGAAGCCAAAGCTATACCCAAGCCAACGACGACGGCTATCGAAATCCAGATGCGGTAAACGAAAGTAATCCTACCCAAAAGGGAGAGCATAATCAATGAAGCAGACGCGGCCACGAACCCGGACTGAATAATAACCTTCTTGCGATAGCGTTTGAGAAGACGGGGGAGAATATAGGTAAACATTAGGGCACCTAACGCACCAGGAATAATCAGAATGACACCAGACCGGCTCAAATCCAATCCCAGAATGCGGTGAGTGTAGGAAGGAAGAAGGATCGATAGAGTGACGGTAAAAACCTGGAAAAACACGATCAGGGCCAGGGGAAGCCTGACCTGGGGATGGGAATTGACAAAAAGATAACCCTGGCGGAAATCCTGGAAAAACTTGTCAAAACTGATAACAGACTTGATATGAATTTTGTCCCGGGGTAAAAGTGAAACGGAAAAAGCGGCAAAAGCCAGAAATAGTGAGGAGAGCATGATGGTGACATTTCGGCTCAGAAGCGACAAAAATACACCGCCAAGGCCGAAACCTACCAAAAATGAGGCCTGCTGGGTAAGAAAAAAAATACCGTTGGCCGCGGAAAAAAGTGCTTTGGGAACCAGCCAGGGGATACTGGCCTGCTGGGAGGGGAGATACAGCTGATCCAGGCTGGAATAGAGAAAAACCAGTGAATATAAAAGAAAGATGTTATTGCCGACCAATAAATACGAGGCGACCGTTGCGGCCTGAAGGAGATTGGTAATAACCATCAGACGGCGAAGGCTGAAACGGTCTACTAATCCTGCGGCAAAGGGAGCAATAAGTAACGCCGGCAGTGAATATGATATCCAGAGCAGGGAAACGGCTATGGTAGATCCCGTACGGCCGTAAATATGGGTAAGTATAGAAAAATTGACCAGATTTATGGTCAACTGGGAGAGCAACTGGGAGACCCAGAGTTTTTTGAAATTAGGCTGAAGAAGAAGCCGGCTAAAGGGTTGGTTTTTGTTCATGCCATTGAGTGACTTGTTGATATTGGTGCGCCACTTGAAAAACCCGGCTTTCGGCAAACTGGGGGCCAATAAGACCGAATCCAAGCGGAAGACCACCGATGAAACCACATGGAACACTGATTCCCGTCAAACCCGCAATACTGCTGGGTTCGACAAGAATGTCCTGCATTTCACCGAACATAGCCTGGTCTACTGTAGCCCCAACAGGTAAAGCCGGACCCGGCGACGGAGGATCGATTATTAAATCAACCTGAGAAAAAGCCGCAGAAAAATCCTGAATTATGAGAGAACGAACTTTTTGGGCCTTCTGATAGTATTTGTCATAATAACCGGAAGAAAGGGCATAAGTTCCCAACATTATTCTCCTTTTCGCTTCGGCAGAAAAAGCAGATCGACCATAGCCATATCGGATGCCATCATAACGGGCCAGGTTTGAAGAGACTTCACTTCTTTGGACTAAGGTGTATACACCGATAGAATATTTGGGGTGGATCAGAGAAATTTCCTCAACAACATGACCCAGACTTTCCAATTGATTTACTGCTGTGGTAATAAGAGGGAGGGCGGCTGGTTGCATAACCTGCATATATTCACGAGGAAGACCAATTTTAAATTTTTTAAATTTCAATTTAGAATTTTGGTAATAATTCGGAACCGGGATGGGAGACGTTGTCGCATCGAACGGATCGTTTCCGGCAATAACTTGAGAGAGAAATGCGGAGTCGGTTACATTTTTGGTTATAGGGCCGGGGGAATCGGTAGATGATGCCATGGCAATTACTCCGTAACGACTAACCCGTCCATACGTCGGCTTGAAACCGGTGACCCCGCACCAGGCGGCGGGCTGGCGGATAGACCCAGCTGTTTCACTGCCAATTCCTGCAATACAAAAATCAGCAGCTACTGCCGCAGCCGAACCTCCTGAAGACCCCCCGGGGAGGAAATCCGTATTCCAGGGATTTAAAGTAGGTCCATAATCTGAGGTCTCGGTAGAAGAACCATGAGCCCAAGCATCCATATTGGTTTTACCAATAATGATGGCTCCGGCTTTTTTCAGTTTTTTTACAACTGTGGCGTCATATTGAGGTATATAATTGTCCAATACTTTGGAAGAAGCCGTTGTTCGGAGGCCGTGAGTAAGAAAATTATCCTTTACTACAATGGGTATACCACCTAATGACTGAGAAACATCTGCCTTTTGAGACTGCTTGATAGCGTCAGCGTTGAGGGTAAGAAAGGCATGGATTTTTGTATCAAAAGCCTGAATACGGTCGAGGCAAGACTGAACCAGCTCAACGGGAGAAAACTGCTTGGATCTTAAACCTGTTTGTGCCTGGGTTATGGTAAGGCTGTTGAGACTCTGCTTCATTCGAAGATAGCCGGGACAACAAAATAACCCTGGTAAGTGTGAGAAGCATTTGATAAGGCCTCAACTTGAGTGAGAATCCGTGACTTATCGATCCTATCCGGACGCATGTGATTGGTAAAACCGGTTACCTGAGAAGTAGGGATAACATTTTTCGTATTAAGCTCGTTAATTAATTCGACCGTGGTTAAAGTCTCGGCGAATTGCTGGCTAAATTTTGACTCTTCCTGCCCGGAGATGGGTATATTGGCCAAAACGGCTACGCGGCTGACATCCATAAAGCGAAGTATATACCTAAATAATCTGATTATGCAAAAAGCCTATAGATAATATAGGATAGCTTATAATTCGGGTAGGTTTACCTTCTTTCCTGTGGGTATATCATGTAAAAACCTTTTGCGAAATACACGTAATTGGTTACAGGTCATACCAGCGGGTAAAAATGCTATTAAATTACGCAATTAACTGCCCGAATATCCGCCGGATTCTAAATTTATCAAACTCTGACGGTAAAGGTAGAGTGTCAAACAAAGAAAAAGCCGTTAAATTCTATCGAAACGGATAGAAAAGACTCTTTTTATCAGTCTTTTTTGAAAAGTGCTAAAACTCCCTAAAATAATATTATATGACTAATTATCGGCATTATTAACTAATATTAAGGCTGTTTAATTAATTTCCTAAGATGAATTTCAGTTTTTGGTAAAATATTGCTTAAAAGATGGAAAATGCCTTCTCTCCCGGCTTAAAGTCTTACTATTGGCGACTAACGCTGGTAAAAACGGAGAAAGACAGCGGGATTTGAAAGTGATTTGATATAAACGGGATATTAAGACTGGTGGTGTTGGAAAAAGTGATCCAAAAGAGCGTCATATTAGAAAGGAAGTATATTACAAGACAACAGAGTTAAATAATATAGGCTGTTGTTAAGTGAAGTTGGGAGTTGGCTGATGATGTAACCCTGTAGTATGTTATGTCAGGACATTTTTTCCAGTTGGGTAATGCGATCGGCCAGAGGAGGATGGGTATTAAAGAGCCCGGCAAACCAGCCAATGGCGTCATGGCGGTTTTTGAGAGGGTTAACGATATAGAGATGAGCGGTGGCTTTGTTGGCTGCTTCCAGCGGTTCACGATCGGTACTAAGTTTTTTGAGAGCGGAGATAAGACCACTGGGCTGACGGGTAAGTTTGACGGAAGAAGCATCGGCTAAATACTCACGACTCCGGGAAATAGCCAACTGGATAAGTCTGGCAATAATGGGCGATAATAGGGCAAATATTATACCCAGCGCCAGAAATATGACCCCTGATCCCCTATCTTCCCTGTCACTCCTGCGGCCACCGTACCAGGAAGCACGCAGAAGCCAGTCTCCAAGAAGTGTAATCAATCCCACCAATACGGTAACTATTGACATGAGACGGATGTCGAAATTGACTACGTGGGACATTTCATGCCCGATTACACCTTCCAGCTCGGTCCGGTCCAGGCGGGACAGCAAGCCTGACGTGGCACAAATAACTGCATGGGCGGGGTCACGACCGGTAGCAAAAGCGTTCATGGCTGAATCGTCAATCACGTACAGCCGGGGAAACGGGACACCGGCGGCAAGACTTAAATTCTCGGCTACGGTAAAGAATTGAAAATCCCTTTTTTTGTCGGCAGGACGAGCTCCCGAAAGAGCGAGGATAATCCGGTCGCTATAATAATAGGAGCTTAAACTCACCAGACCGGAAATTACTAAAGCTATCCCGGTTAGTTCCAAACCGGAAGATTGGTAACCGTAATACGCAGCTAAACCCCTGGATATGAAAACAGATGCTACCAGCGTGAAAATTATGAACACAAATATTACCAGCGCACTTTTGCGCTTGTTGGCGGAAACTGATTCGAAAACGTTGAGCATAGATGTAAATCCCCCTTTAACTCTCCCCTAACCCCTCCCTTAATCTAAGGGAGGGGAACGGCTTTCTAGAGTGATACCTTGGGAGTTTTGGTTTCGTCAGCGGTTACCGATAAATGGGCTCCGGAAGCAGGTGTTTCCAAGCCTTTTTCGGGTTTGAAGCCGAAAGAGTTGGCCACCAGATTACTGGGAAAAGTTACCAGCTTGATATTATAATCGGCCGTGAGGTCGATAAGCGTCCGCCTGGCATACATAACCTTGTCCGAAGTGTCCCGCAACTCGTCCATGAGACGGGCAATGATATCTGCCCCTTTGATCTGAGGATTGCTTTCAACTATGACCTGAATTTGAGGCAAAAGCTGGGAAATTTTTTCGCCGGCACTGGCCAACTGATCCAATTTGCCTGACTTGACAGCGGCAGTGACAGTTTTCCGGGCATCGGCCAACAGTTTGAAAATATCTTTTTCGTGCTTGAGATAGGCTTTGGCCGACTCTTCAAGATTGGGAATCAATTCTACCTGGCGCTTGAGCTGATTGCCAATTTCCTGAATGGAAGCGCCAATGCGCGTGCGCATTGAAGCCAGAGCATTGTAAACTCCGATGACATACACCAGCAGACCGACGGCTAATAAACCTAACAAGAATGTGAATTGCATCTATTATCACCCCCTTTGGAGTAATTGTCTCATTTTTGTCAAGGAAAAGGTATTAACAATATCAGGAGCCTCTGCCCAACCACGGCGGGCGACAGACACCCCATAACGCATATAGGACAAGTGGCTTGCGGCGTGGCTGTCAGTATCAATGACCAACTTAATTTTGGCAGTTATAGCTTCCCTGACTAAAACATCCGGCAGATCCAGACGATCCGGCCAGGCGTCAATCTCCAGCCACTTGTCTTGTCTGGCACAGAAGTCAAAAATCCGGTCCCAATCCAACTCGACACCCTCGCGCTGACCCAAAAGACGACCCGTAGGATGGGCGAGAAAACGAATTTTGGGGTGATCGAAGGCTGATAAAACCCGGTCGGTCATCGCTTTTCGTGAAAGCCGGAAACTGGAATGGATACTAATACAGGCATAATCAAGAAGTTCCAGGCAATTGTCGGGTAAAGCCCTCCGTCCATCCGGTAAAATATCTATTTCTAAGCCATTGAACACATAAAGTATATTATTTTCATGACTCTTTTCATCATTAAAACGATGTATTTGATCGGATTTACGGATAATCAGATCCCTTATTTGAGAGGGGGTGTGTCCGGAGAGACTGGGATTATGTTCGGTAAGTCCTATGTACTCGTAACCAAGAATTGAGGCCACCCGGACCAGGTCGGAGATGGAGCTTTCACCTAAATCGTGGCTGGGTTGAACGTCAATGTTACTGTGTATTTGCAGGTCGCCTTTTATGTCTTTGAGTTCAATTAAACGGGGCAGAGTGTGATTTTTGGAACGATTGATCTCTTCGTTACCCTCACGGAGTTCCGGCGGTATCCAGTCGAGGCCGAGAAAGTGATAGAAAGATTTTTCATTAGAAAACTTAACAATCCCTTTGTCACCTTGATAACTCTCCCCTCTCCCCTCCCTTAATCTAAGGGAGGGGGATAACTTTGCTGATTTCGATATCTTTTTGATCCCATACTCAGATAGAGATAAACCTTTTTTTAAAGCATATTCACGAAGGAGTATGTTGTGGTGTTTGGAGCCGGTAAAGTGCTGGAGGAGCGAACCGAAAGCCGCAGGAGGCTGAACCATAAGATCAACCTGAAACCCACTGGGCAATATCAGGCTGGCTGTTTTGTCCCCTGCTTCAAGTACCCGGGACTTTTTGGGGTAATTGGTGAAATGGGCTATCACGGCGGGAGCGTTGTCCGAGGAGACGGCAATATCCACGTCTCCTACCGTTGACGCCTGGCGGCGCAAACTGCCTAAAGGATAAACTTGGCTGACGAATGAAGATTTTTTTAACCAAGCGGTTATTTCATCGGCTATAGTCTGGGCAATAGGTAACAGCATGCGGCGGCTCCGACCCCGAAACTCACGGATATTTTTGATAATGTCCGCCTCGGACTCGATGCCAAACCCGATCAGTGAGCGGATGTGGCCGTTTTTAGCGGCTTTTTCCAGCCTGGAAATAGCTGAGTGTGCTTGGGATATTCCCAGAGCCTTACACAGCTTCAGGGCATTTTTCGGGCCGATACCGGGAATTTCCAAAAGCTCGAACAAGGCAGGAGGAAAGGGTTTAAGAATTTGATCAAAATGTCGGACTTTACCGGTTTTGAATAACTCATCAAGATGGGAAGCGATATTGGAACCGATTCCGGTTAAAGTGTCCAGCTCCTGATTGTCCCACAAGTCCTTGATTTCGGAGGAGGAGTGTTCGACGGCATCGGCGGCCCGCTCGTAAGCTATCACCCGGAAGCGATTATCGCCTTTCGTCAGGCTCAAAGCTGCTGCTACGGCACGAAACAACTTGGCAATTTCCAAATTGGTCATGGTTTTGGTAGTTTTCATAATTTAGAAAGGACTTGTTGTTTAGCTTCAAGAGGTAATATATTCAAATTTTTGATTTGTATTTCATCAATCCATTCGGGCTGATGATGATCAACGGGAGAATTTTTGTAAAGCTCCTCCCCTATTAAATGTGGAACACCGGATCCGACTTCGCAATAAAAGTAGGGATTATTCTGGATACGAAAACCTAATTTGAAGTTAATAATTTTTAGGGATGTTTCCTCTTCGACTTCCCGGACGAGGGCTTGTTCCACGGTCTCCCCTTCTTCTACTCCCCCGCCGGGAAAGACCCAGTATTCCTGACCGTTTTTGTGGCGATGAATCAGGAGAATTTTACCGTCCTGGATGATAATTGCTGATGCACGGATTCCGGTTCTGGCCACTAGGATATTCTAGCAGAGGAGAATTTATATACCCAACTTACTCCGGTTTGCAAAGCAAACCGCGTTGGTCATATACCCAAAAACCCTTGTTTGCAGTTGTGCAAACTCGAGTTTGTTGGTTATAGTAAAATAACAGTGTTTGGGCTCGTAGTGTAGCTTGGTTAACACGTGTCCCTGTCAAGGACAAGATCGCCGGTTCGAATCCGGTCGGGCCCGCAAAGCAAAGTAATATAATTCGGAAATGGAACACTATTGTGAATTCCCGAATGAGTTTCCCGAACATAAATTTCATCAAAAAGGGATTGGCAAGGGTAAATATGTTCTATTGGTAGGTGAATCTCCGGCTCCGAATGGATGGCGAAAGTCTGGTAAAGCGTGCTATAGCCCGGAAGGTAAACTCTTACCAACTGGTAAAAGACTCAACGAATTACTTACTGAATTTGGGCTGTCGGTTGAAATATGTGGTTTTACTGAGTTATCCAAATGCTTTGTGGGTAAATACAGGAAACAATTACAGATATGTAGTCAAAAATGTTGGCCAATTCTATTGAGGCAGTTGGCATCGTCAAAATATAAACTACTGGTTATTTTGGGCGTGGAGACACTAAGAATATTTAATTTTATTTCCGGCCTAAATCTGCAGATTGGGAAGCTAGAAAAAGCTTTGGTAGGTAATAAAGAATATTCTGTATTGGCAATTTTTCATCCTTCACCCATAAATCCTAACGGAAGAGTAAAGAATAAAGAGATTTTTCAAAGGCTACAAACCAGCTTGAATAAAATTATTATGGAGTAGGTCAAGTCTACCCAGAATATGGTAAATATCTGTAATTTCCTTTACCAGGGGTTCCATTTTCGTTATAGTAAGCCCGCAAGGTTTTTTCCTTTTAGAATTGATACAGCAACACCAATAGGGTAATATCGGAAACAATATCCTGTCATCAAAAGAGAGATTAATAATAGGGCGTAATGATTTACGCCAGCAAATAAT
>Ga0209542_10004227_pt1 | contig 29751 bp, 30 predicted proteins | sample RifCSPhighO2_01_FD_184028 | JGI IMG/M metagenome (GOLD analysis project Ga0209542, IMG submission 184028) | Soil microbial communities from Rifle, Colorado - Rifle CSP2_plank highO2_0.1 (SPAdes) (version 2) | ecosystem: Environmental > Terrestrial > Deep subsurface > Rock core/Sediment ... | reverse complement strand
TCCAAGCCGCCCCAGAATGAAAAGTCGCCCTTCCGACCCGTATCTCCCTACGGTGAAGCCAAATTGAAAGCGCACGAGGATTTTGTCGTTGGATATCGAGAGAAACATGGAATGTTCATATGTTCCGGTATTCTTTTTAATCACGAGTCACCGCGGCGCGGTGAGCATTTCGTGACACGCAAAATCACTATCTGCCTCGCTAAGATCAAATTGGGACTCCTGAAAAGTTTTGAGTTGGGCAACCTTGAAGCAAAGCGCGATTGGGGATTCGCGGGAGATTATGTACGAGCGATGCATCTTATGTTGCAGCAAAAGAAGCCAACGGACTATGTAATTGCAACCGGAGAAAGCCATTCCGTCCGTGATTTCGTGGGAGCAGCGTGCAAGGCGTTGAGCATTGAGATCCAATGGAAAGGGAAGGGTTTGGAAGAAATCGGAGTTGATAGTAAAGGCAATACTATTATTTCAATTAACAAGAAATTCTTTCGACCGAATGAAGTTGATTACCTACTCGGTGACAGCAAGAAAGCACTAAAGGACCTTGGCTGGAAGCCGGAAATCTCATTCGGCAAGTTGGTTGAGATGATGGTCCATTCGGATCTTGATCATCTTCGTACAAGAGGATAGCGAAAAAGTCATCCCCATGGATCAGAAGGGAACCTTAGACAAAGAGCATGCTCGCCGCGTCATGAAACGGCTCCTCGGCGCATTCGGAATTCGCCACAGCGCGATTTTGGGGACCATTATGGTTGTATAGGAAGAAGAATAATTTTATATGAACAACATTCCCGCGCGAAAACCGAAGATAGCGCTCATGAGTTATGCAATGGATAACCGGCCCGGCATGGGAACCGCGCTCTATACGCGGCGCCTCATAGAGTACTTACTTCTTGATGACCGGTTTGAGTGGTATCTCGTTCACTATGACAAAGTTGATGACCCGCTCTATACAAAGGCGCATGAGATACTGATGCCAAGACTGTCGCTTCCGCTAGGAACGCGCTTTGTGCGCCAACTGCTTTTCTTTTGGCGGTACCGGAAGATGGACTTTGACATCATTCATTGGTTTCAGCCGCGGCTGTACCCGTTTTTCTGGCTTGCTCCGGGGCGGAATTTTGTAGCCACGCTCTTTGCCGCAGGCGACGTCACGGCCCCCGGCGCTTTCCCTCCGTCGCGGAGGATGTTCAATTTTGTGTTGCGCCATTTCAACAAGAAACTGGACGCCATAATAGCGTCATCGCAATTCGGAAAGGGGGAAATTCAGGAATGCTATGGTGCGGCACCGGAGCGCGTGTTTGTCACGTACCTCGGTGGAGGCGAGCGTTTCAGGACCATGCCGCGCGAAAAGGCGAAGGAGAAAGTTCGTGAAAGATTTGGCATAACCGGCGGGTTCATACTTGACGTATCGCGCCTGGAACCGCACAAGAATGTCGGGACGCTCATCAAGGCATACACGATAGCGCGCGACAAAGGGGTGCGCCACAAGCTTGTTCTTGTCGGCAAAAACTCCGGCAATTACGAAACACTGCGCGCCCTCGCTACCTCCCTCGGGTATGGCGATGACATCTTTTTCATGACGTACGCCACTGACGAAGAATTGAATGCACTCTATGCAGGCGCGGACATATTCGTCTTCCCCTCTTTAAATGAAGGATTCGGGCTGCCGCTTGTTGAAGCGATGAGCATGGGAGTTCCGATAATCACTTCTAATACGACGGCTTTACCGGAGGTTATCGGAGATGCCGGAATAACGATTGACCCGTTGAATGTGGATCAAATTGCAGACGAAATACATCGTCTTCTCTCCGACCAGAAACTTCTGGGAGAATTGATAGAGCGCGGCTTGCGTCGAGCCCGCACGTTCACATGGGGCGAGACCGCGAAACAGACGATTCGCATCTATGACACGCTCCTGCGAAAGATGAATTAATGCCGAACGGTCGCGGGACCGGTCATTGTACGCGTGCCCTAAAAGAATGGTGTATACGTGCCAGATGAGCTACACTGCCACCTATGAAAAAAGAGGTCTGGGTCGCAGTTTCCGGCGGATTTGATCCGATACACATGGGGCACGTGCGCATGATGCAAAAAGCGAGAACACTGGGGGATCGCCTGGTCGTTATCGTGAATAACGACAACTGGCTGCGAAAGAAAAAGAAATTCGTATTTATGCCGCAACAAGAGAGGGTTGAACTCATCCGCTCATTTTCATTTGTTGATAAGGTCGTTCTTACCGACCATGCACCGGATGCACCTGATATGAGCGTTGCGCGGACCCTTCGGAAACTCAAACCGGCGATATTCGCGAACGGGGGCGACCGCGTCAAGACAAATACGCCGGAGGATGCAGTGTGTAGGGAGCTCAATATCAAGCGTGCGTACCGGATTGGCGGAGGGAAAATACAATCGTCATCGTGGATGATACACAATGCGGCGCGCGAAAAAATCACCTCGCGTCGGCCGTGGGGGGAATTTCAGGATGTTGCAGAAGGCCATTCGTGGCATCTCAAGACTATTACGGTGCATCCGCAATGCCGCTTGAGTCTGCAGAAGCATGCGCATAGAAGCGAATTGTGGGTGCTCGTTGAGGGCGATGCGACCGCAGAAATTGAAGTAAAGGGAAAAATGCGCAAGACCCGGCTCAAGAAATTCGGTTCGTTTGAGGTGCCGCTTGGGGTGAAGCATCGGCTCTCATCGCAAAAGGGCGGCGTACTCGTTGAGATCGCGCGAGGGGATTTTGATGAGAACGATATAGAACGATTTCAGGACGATTTTGGCCGCCCCATTATGAAAAAATCTTTGCAATAGCAAGAGGATGGTCGCATTAGCGTGTTTGCTGAAAGAAAGCAGGAAAGGAAACCGGGCGACCTTGCAAATGCGGGTGCATATGTGCTTGAATCATAGGTAATGGAGCGTACACAGCCAATAGACATACTACAGGCGCGTATAAAGGAGCATCAGACGGCGGTAGGGCTTCTTGCGGCGCAGGCGCCGGTAATTGAAGATATTGCGCGCGCGTTCATCAAGGCACTCCAGGGCGGAGGAAAGATCCTTTTGTGCGGGAACGGCGGAAGTGCGGCCGACGCGCAGCATGTCGCCGCGGAATTAATGGGGCGTTTTAAACTTGAACGGCGGGCTTGGCCAGCCATTGCTTTGACGACCAACTCTTCTACGGTAACTGCTATCGGCAACGATTACGGTTATGAATATACGTTCTCTCGGCAAGTGGAAGGTCTCGCGAAGAAAGGAGATGTTGTCGTGGGTATTAGCACAAGCGGCAATTCAGCGAATATTCTTAAGGCGATGGAAGAAGGACGGAAGCGCGGGTGCATAACCATCGGTGTTACGGGGGAAAAAGGAGGAACACTCCGAACGTTGGCCGATGTATGTTTGTGCGCTCCTTCGGATGACACTGCCCGCATACAGGAGATGCATATTCTCGCGTGGCACATTATTTGTGAATTGGTTGAGTCGGAACTTTCAAAATAGCGTTCATATGGTTGAGGCAGTGTTTCTGCTCGCGCCGGCTGAACGAACACGTCGGCATTCTTGTAGAAACCGAATAGTTCCTATTCGTTCAAGCGGGTGAATAATCGCCATATCATCCAGCCCCTCTCTCGAGCCCCGTGTAATCTTACCTGCGCGGCGTCAACAGAGAATTTCTGCAAATGAGCTATAATGATACATTCCTCTAATATGGTCCGTATGAACGCAGCTGAAGAAAAATACGTCATTGTCGGATTCGGATGGGTCGGGCAAGCAAATGCGCTTGCGCTCGCAAAACTCGGCTACGACGTCTCTTATTTTGATCCGGTGGATCCGCCCCATCATTACGGCGAATTCAGTTCGCTCTATGAGCGGCTTGAACGGCTTTCGTCGCTACTGCAAAAAGACGCGCCCAGCACTTGTTATATTGTGTGCGTTGGGGACAGGGTATCAGAGGACGGGGAACAGGACATCTCTAACATAAAGGCCGCACTCTCTTCTCTTCGCGGAGCGAAAGGCGGGGTCATGCTGCGTTCAACGATTTTGCCGGATCTCCTTGAGGAACTCAATTATGATTGGTATGTACCGGAATTTCTTCATGAAAAGAAGGCGGTGGAGGATTGCATAAACCCCTACTTTTTCGTTATCGGGATACGAGATGGAGCGCGGAAAGAGCCAGCAGTATGCGCTCTCTGGAGGACCCGCGCGAGAAAGGAGTTTTCCGGCACCGCGCGCGAGGCTTCTTTCATCAAATACCTGTCCAACTTATGGAATTCGACACGCATAGCATTCGTGAACGAGTTCGGAAATGCAATCGGACGTCCGACCGACAAAAAACACCTCATGGAAATTGAGCGCGTCGTGGATTTCCTATTCAACCGACACGCGTACCAAAGGTACGGCCGCGCATTCGGCGGGCACTGTCTCCCCAAAGACACACGGGCTTTCTGTTCGTGGTATGAAAAAAACCGGATTAAGCTCCCGCTATTATCTGGCGTGTACGAGTCAAACTCTCTCCATGCGCGGATTGAGAAAGAACTACCGCTCCTCCCTGAATGGTATTCCGAATGGCCGGACCCACACATCTCCGGCTGGCAAGCGCTAAGGGAATTGTCGTACTCTATCCGGAAAAATATCGCACACCCGATTCTTATGTGGCGGCGAATGATGGGAGGTAGGAAATAAGTATGGGTATTCGCAAAACGGTGCTCATTACCGGAGGTACGGGATACGTGGGGAATAGAGTTGCCGAGGCTCTTCAGAATCGCGGCCATAGGATTATTGCCGTTGATATTGCGACCCCGGAAAGTCGCGGGATGAAATTTTCTTCCGGCATAGAATTCCGGCAGCACGATCTGCGTGTTCCAAAAGGGGCTCTTGCGGCGTTGCGAGGAGCCGACTTGGTTGTGCATCTGGCGGCTGACATCGGATCAATGACATATATGCGTGAACACCAGGCGGAAATCCTCACAAACAACGCTCTCATTGACGGAGCGGTGTATCCGGCGCTGATCGCGAACAATATCCAATGGATAGTGTACTCGTCAAGCTCAATGGTATTTCAAAACCCCCCGAAATTTCCCTATACCGAAGCGGACATCACGAAGATACATCCCCCCAGCAACATATATGGATTCGCCAAGTTCATAGGCGAATATTTTTGTCGCGCCTATCACAAACAATACGGGCTCTCACACACCATCATCCGCTATCATAATATCTATGGTCCTGGAGAGGATTCAAAGGGAGCAAGTCCCGGCGACATCCACGTCATTCCTGCGCTCCTGGAAAAAGTTACCTCTGGTCAGTACCCGCTTGAGTTTCTGGGCGACCCGCCGGAGAAAGCGACCCGCCCGTTCGTGTATGTGGACGACGCGGTAGAGGCAACCGTGGCAATAGTTGAGCGCGCTCTTCGCGCAGATGAATCTGTCCGCAACGAGGATTTCAATATCGGAAGCGACACGCACTATACGATTCTTGAATTGGGAAAATTAATTTGGAAGATGTTTGGCGATGGGCGCAAATTCAAGTACACGGTCAACCCTGTCCCTTCCGACACCGCTTTGCGCAGAGAAGTGGATATTACGAAAATACGCGAACGGACAGGATGGCAACCGACAACGTCGCTCGCCGAGGGCCTTGAAAGCACCGCCCTCTGGATTAAATCCCGTAAGAATTCTTAGAGAAGTTGAGATTCATAAAAGGAAAGCCAGCGATCTGTGTATTCTTTTGATCGTAATTGGTCAAGCGTCTTTTTGCCTCCTCTGATGATCTGTTCGCGCAGCGTTGAATCACGCGCTACTCTTGTGAGCGCTTCGCCCAGCGCGCGCGGATCTTCCGGGGGGACGAGAATAGCATTCCTGCTGTCCACGAGATATTCATTTAGCGCCACGACATTGCTCGCAACAACCGGTCTGCCGAGCTCAAATGCCTCCAGAGGTACGAGACCGAAGCCCTCGTAGCGTGACGGAACGGCGACGATCGCGCACGCCCCGTATATTTTTCGCAGAAGCGTATTGTTAGGCACTTTTCCCAAAAAAAGAACGCGGCTGCGAATGCCAAGCGACTCTACGATAGTGGAAAACTCCTCCCGTTCACTCGTGGCGCTTGCGGATACGATAACAAATCTTGCTATATCGGTCGGGTTCGTATATGGAATAGAACGCAAAAGCACATCCCACCCTTTTCGCAACTTCATCTGCCCTATGAAAAGTACATTTGTTCCATTTAAGGTGGCGATTTTTAGTTCAATTTCCTTCTCTGATGCATCTGGGATGTCTGTCTTAGTTTCGCGCCAGCGGTACCCGTCTGCTATCTGCGGCAAGTACGTCGCGGGCGGCAATTGCAATGCTTGAACGATGGGCAGGTTATGTTCCGAGACAAACACAAGATGATGCGCGTGTGCGAGCGGCCAATGAAAAATGTAACTGGATAGAAGATATCGCCAATGTTTTGGACTTCTGCTAACACCTCCAACGAGGTCTCTTAGCTTTCGCATCACTCGTTCCGGGTGGAGAGAATGGTTCAGAGGGTCGTCTCTGAAATCCGTCAGATAGTGGTCGTGCAATAGCCCATATTCAGTGCAGAGAAGCCGTATTCTTAATATTCGTGCGAGTATTGAGCCCACAATGCCTATTCGGTTGTTTCTAAGGTTGTGCGCATGCAGTATCGCCGGTCTCTCAAAAAGCAGCGTTTTCAACAATTGATACATACCGCTCCAGAGCGTCCCGCATCGGTACACTGTAATTCCCCCGACAATTTCTACAACCGACACACGGGTGTCGGACTGTACAATTGCGATTACGCCCCATCCATTCCTTGCGAGGAGTCGTGCAGATACGAACTCTATGAAACTTGTCATCCGGTCGTTGAAGCCGTATGGCGCGATGATAAGTATACGGCGCATATTCTTATGCGGACATATTTTCTTCAGTTTTTAACGAAAATGAGGATTGAGCGGATACTTTTCTGCAGTACAGATTTATATACCCCGTGGGCAGGAGATATTCGTTCAGATTTTTATCCATGAGAGTTTTTAGAGGTACCGGTCCTGCGTCAGTGATGCCGTATACCGTAAATCCGAATGATTCGAGTAGTGCAATAAAGTCTTGAGGTGAAACACCGCCTGTCGCTAAACTCTCTGCATTGAATTCACAAATCAACTGTATATTCTGTGAATTTGTCAGAAGTTTCTTCATCCCGCGCAACGCCAATGGTTCTCCACCTTCAATATCCATTTTGATTATGTCGGCGGGTTCCAGTGTGCCGTTCTTGAGCATGGAGTCTAGCGTGACTGCGTCAACAGTTATTTTTCTTGAGTCTGACGCTGGTGCGATGAGGCTATGGCACCCGGTGCTTTCTTCAATGTGATAGAAGTTGATTGTCCCGTCCCTATCTGCGACTGCGTTCTTAAAGAGACGCACATTTGAAAGACTCTTGGTGTTCTTGTTTAGAAGCTCAAAATTTTCTGGGTCGGCTTCAAAACAATTAACGATTCCTTGATTGCCGACTAATTGGGAGAATATTCTTGAAAAGTATCCGATGTGTGCTCCGATATCGATGACCTGCATTCCGGGCATAATGATTTTCCGACACAGCGCCACGGTTTCTTTCTCGTATTTCTTACTGAGCATTTCGAGCTTCCATTCCCAATTAAATTTCTTGGGGAAATAAAACTGTTGAGCGCGCGCAATTACGTTGACGACAATACTGAGAGCATTGTGAACAATCTTGTTGAGGCCAAGGAATCCGAAGTATCGTCGGTATAATGCCCGCAGGTTCGGCGCGATGGTAGTAGTTTGAGCCACGCAGGCAATAGTATCAAATAAGGCCTGTCTGTAAATTAGGGCTTCGCCCTTCACCACATATGCACAACACGCAATGAACGCACCGCCAGAGAACAACATACATTCTGTGAAGTGCGGGGTTCGTGACGCGTACATGATTTGGAAAATAAATGAGACTCTCCCCATCCCTAGCATGGCCTGAATCATGCCTGAATACTTGATTATATAGATGAAAGGGGCTAGTATCACACCGTACTGTCGCTACAGAGTTCCGTCAATCTGTCCGTGCACGAAATAACCCTACCATGTCGTCGCATTCTGATAAATATGCCAACGTTTTGCATCTTCTCGTATCGGCGTTCGGTTCCTATTATCGGAGCCTGATTTTCATAGTTGTTCTTGGTTTTTTCGCGAGTGTGCTTGAGGGTCTTGGAATTAGCGCAATAATTCCGCTCTTCTCTTTTGTTACCGGCGGAGGCGGATTTGCTACCGATACTGTAACGCGCGTGTTTTCGGCGATTTTTGCGTTCGCTGGATTGCCCTACACGTTCCGATACCTCCTCTTTTTCGTCGGCACCTTGTTCATAGTGAGAATTTTGGCGCTTTTCGCGATTCAAAATGTGACTGCGCGTATCGTATTTGGATACGAGCGCGACATGCGCGAGCGCATATTTACTGCAACGGTAAAAAGCAACTGGCCGTTTTTGTCCACGCAGAAAGTTGGGCATTTAGACCAGATTCTCATTACGAATACGATCACCACAGCAGCGTTTTTCGGTATTTTTTCTACGGCTGTTCTCATCATTACGAAAACTATCGCTTATATCGTTATTGCGTTCAATATATCGCACATCATTGCGTTTTTAAGTTTTATTGTCGGTGCAGCACTTTTTTTTGCACTTCAACCGCTTTTTAGGATGAACAAAAATACTTCTACGGAAGCTGAAAGGCTCAATCGGTCTCTGGCGCATTTTGTGAGCCAGAACATTTTGGGAATGAAATCCGTAAAGTCGGCTGGCGTTGAGGAACCCGTATCCAAGGAATCTTCATATTATTTTGAAACTATACGAAAGGTGCATGTGAATATAGCAACGATACGCGGATTGTTGGAAATGGGCATTCAGTTTGCCGGACTCGCGTTCGTCGCTGGTGTATTCGCGTACATGTACAGAATGCCGGGATTCAACTTCGCATCATTCGCTGTGATTGTATATGCAGTCAATCAGATTTTCATGCAGATACAGATGGCGCAAGTTCAACTGAACGCACTTTCCGGAATGCTCCCATATCTCTCCAAGGCGCGTTCGTATCAGGATGAGGCCGAAACAAATGCCGAATCTACCGGAGGAATTAATTCTGCCACAATCGCAGAGGGGATAGAGTTCCGGAATGTCTCGTTCTCGTATCCAAGAAGGGGAGAAGTCTTAAGTGATATAAGCTTTTCTGTTAAGCAAGGGCAGATTGTCGCGATCGTGGGCCCATCGGGCGTTGGCAAATCCACTGTTGCGGATCTGTTGCTGCGCCTTATAGAACCGGCATCCGGCACCATACTCGCCGACGGCAAAGATATACGCACTGTTTCTTTGCGGGAGTGGCGCAAAACAATCGGATACATACCCCAAGACCCGTTTCTTCTCAATGATTCCATTCGGAACAACATCGCATTCTATGATTCCGAACTGCCTCTTGAAGCAATTATTGATTCGGCAAAACGAGCGAATATACATGAATTCATAGAGTCCCTGCCGCACGGATACGACACGCACATAGGAGATCGCGGGGTTTTTGTCTCCGGCGGCCAACGCCAGCGGATAGTCTTGGCGCGGCTCTTGGCGCGCAAGCCGAAAGTTCTTATACTAGACGAGGCAACAAGCGCCTTGGACCCGGAATCCGAGCGCGCCATCATTCGGTCAATTGAAAATCTTCGGGGAGAGGTTACCATTTTCATTATTGCGCATGGCGGCGAAATGCAATCGTCAGCCGATGTCGCAATCACGCTTTCAGGAGGCCGGGTCGTTTCAGTCGCAGACTCCCCCTCAGCGCGGGAATAGAATATGTATGAGACTCCTTATTGATCAGCTTGCCGATATCAATGCGGAACACATCCGCACGGCTAAAGAACTCTGCAAGAAACACGAGATCGTCTACTGGATTCGTATAGAGGAGGTAGTACCGCTCGACAAATCGGCATTCCCGGGAACGATCTTTCACAACTACCACGATGCCATCAACGGAGTCGCACCGAAGGAGATTGATACGTCGGCATTTGAACCGTGGGGAAGAGACGAAATCATCGCTTTTTCGGATCTAGAAACGGAATTTTTGAGCATGATGGATAAATGGCATCCGGATTGGCCCGTCAACGAACGCAAAGACTTTTACTTTGATTCACTCCGCTACTGGGGCGGAATACTCCAAAGCCTGGCACCCGATTGTGTCATATTCAATGCGCCGCCGCACCAGATGTTCAATCTCGTGCTCTATGCCATAGCGAAGCGCCGCGGCATCAAAACAGTTATTCTTGATGTTACGTTCAGGCATGACCGCATCATATCCTCTTCGGACTACCGGTTCGGGAATAAGATATTGTACGATGCGCAAAAAGACGGTTACGGCGGGCCGAGGGTGTCAATTGAAGATCTGCCGGCATACGTGCAGGAGCACTATCGCACCGTTTCCGGGGAACCGAATCCGACGCCTGCGTATCTCACCGAATTCAAGAGCGCCAGCACGCCGCTCAAAAATCTGTGGCGCCGCGCAAAATCTTTGGTGCCGTACATTAAAGACGGCTCCATCTTTGAGCGCGGGCCGAAAAGATTCTTCAAGATGTTGAAGCCGAGTCTTGAAGAAATATACAAAAAGCTTGAACGCACGCCGGATTTTGATAAACCCTACGTATACCTACCGCTCCATTACCAGCCGGAGTGCACGACTTCCCCGCAGGGTGGCATTTATGTCGAACAGATACTCATGGTGAAAACTCTTGCCGCCGCGCTTCCCAAAGGTTGGGAATTGTATGTCAAAGAGCATCCCGCGCAGTGGCCTTCGCATTGGGGCGATTTCACACCGCAGCGGTACGAAGGTTTCTACGAAGGAGTAGCCCGCATCCCGAATGTACGCCTCGTTCCGGTATCAACGAGCACATTCGCCCTGTGCGATCATGCGCGCGCGTCCGCGACCGCGACCGGCACTGCCGCGTGGGAGAGCGTCATCCGCGGAAAGCCCGCGCTCATTTTCGGATATCCGTGGTTCATGCACGCACCGGGAATCTTGCGGGTTGCAAGCGTCGAGGATTGCCGTGCGGCGCTCCAGAAAGTAAAAGAAGGCTACGCGCCCGACAAAACCCAGATGCTCAAATTCTTGGCGCTTCTGGCGAAGATCGTTTTTCCCAGCACCTTGAGCCTCTCCGCTGATCAGGTAAAAGATGCGGAAGGGGAAGAGCAGTGGGAAAGTATGTATCGCGCGATAGAGGACGCGCTTGCGTCAAAGTAATCTGGTATGAAGAAGAAAGTATATCGCGTCGCTATCATTGGTGCGGGCCGTATCGGAGCCGGTTTTGACGAACCACACTCGCGGAAAATCCTCACTCATGCGCACGCATTTTCTGCGAACTCGAGAACAGAAGTCGTTGCTTTTGTCGACGCGAACCATTCAACCGGCAGGCGCGAAGCGAAGCGTTGGAGTGCGTCTTTTTTTACCGATATAGACAGAATGTTTCTGGATACGAAACCTGACATCGTCATCATTGCCACCCCCGATAATACGCATGCCGTGTTGCTTGAAAGAATTCTGCATTTGCATCCCTCCCTGATTATTTGCGAGAAACCGGTCGTGGAGACGCCAGAAGAGGCACTACACATTAAAAAAGTGTTCCGCAATTCCAAGATTCCGACCATTGTCAATTATTCCCGCCGATTTGATACATCGTTCTGCGAAGTTCGGGAGAACATACAGAAAGGAGTATACGGGCGGGTTATCTCCGGAAGCTGTCTGTATGACAAGAGCTTGATCCACAATGGCTCGCATCTCGTTGACCTCGCCAGATTTCTCTTCGGCGAGATGAATGGATATGTTTGTTTTCCCCAAGGGAAGACGAACGGACTCAACGAGAGGGTCAGTGCCATCGCCTCATTTGACCGATGTCAGCAATTTCACATCATGACGGGCGATGAGCGCTTCTATACCGTCGGTGAATTCGACATACTCACCGAAAAAGCCAGACTGCGGTTCTCAAATGTGACCCGCGACCTACTGATACAAAAAGTGGTGGATGACAAAGTATTTAAAGGATACCGCATACTGGGGACCCCGAAAAAGAGAAAGACCGGTTTGTTCGGCACGCTGCCGGAATTAGCCAGACATAGCGTCGCAGTCCTTGACGGCAGAGAGCATCCGCGTTCAACCGTGACGGACGCGCTCAAATCATATGCGGCTTGCCTTACGCTGGCCAAAGGATTTAAGAAGCGATAAGATTGCTCCATGGCGAAATTGGCCCTGAAGGGCGGAACTCCGGTGCGCGCGAGCGACAATCTCTTCCCTGAATACAACACGATGGGGGATGAAGAGAGGCGCGCTGTCACGCGGGTTCTGGACTCCGGAATTCTCTCCGGATATTTCGGAGCGTGGAGTTCGCAGTTTTATGGAGGCCCGGAAGTACAAGCTTTTGAAAGTGAATGGGCGAAGAAGTTTGGAGTGAAGCACGCAGTGGCGATGAACTCCGCAAGTTCGGGGCTCGTTGTAGCGTTGGGCGCTCTGGGGATCGAGCCGGGAGACGAGGTCATTGTGACGCCGCTCTCCATGTGCATCTCCGCGACGGCTCCTTTGTGGTATGGCGCCGTGCCGGTGTTCGCGGATATTGAACCGGAATATTTTTGTATTGACCCGCAATCGGTGGAAAAAGTCATCACGTCACGCACCAAGGCCATCATTGCCGTTGATATATGCGGCCAATCACACGATGTTGATGCGATTAACGCAATCGCGAAAAAGCACGGGTTGAAAGTGATTGCGGATACCGCGCAGTCTCCCGGCGCACGGTACAAAGGCGCCTACGCTGGGACTCTCTCGGACATCGGCGTGTACTCGCTCAACTATCACAAGCATATCCATACCGGCGAGGGGACACTTGTCGTAACGAATGACGATAAACTTGCCGAACGCCTTCAGCTCATCCGTAATCATGCAGAAGCGGTCGTCGAGGACAAAGGAGTGACCGATACCGTAAATATGGTCGGGCAAAACTTGCGCATGTTGGAATTGCAGGCAGCGATTGGCCGTGCACAGTTACAGAAGTTAGACTCGCTCATTGTGGCGAGACAGAAAAATTGTTCGTACCTTGAGGAGCGATTACGGGATATGCCAGGCATTCGGGTGGCACCTACGCGCCCTGACGCAACGCATGTATATTATGTATACCCATTTCTTTTTGATGAGGACGTAGTCGGCGTACCGCGTGACATATTCGTACAAGCAATAGCTGCCGAGTTGCCAGAGACAAAACTGCGCAGAAGGGAGGGTGCGCTTATCAATGCACACTTCGGCAAACCTCTCTACCAGTTCCCGATTTTCCGACAGCAGATCGCGTTCGGAAGTCATGGATACCCCTTCAAATCGCCATTCTATAAGGGGAAGGCCAACTATGAGAGAGGCATTTGTCCCGTTTCGGAGCGTTTGTATGAGAGCAGTCTCTTTGTCACTGAAATGATGCGTCCGGGCATGAGCACAAAAGATCTCGATGATGTCGTCGAAGCTTTTCATAAAGTGTACCGTCATCGTGACGAACTACGATGATTTCTTAAATGCAAAAAGCTTTTTTAACAGGAGATTCGATATATCTGCGTACGATCGAAGAATCGGACCTCAATTCCAATTATCGTGACTGGTTCAACGACGAGGACATTTGCCGCTACAACTCGCACCATCGCTTTCCGAACTACGATGAAGATATGCACGAATACTACGAGCGAGTGATACGGTCCCATAATAATCTCGTTCTCGCCATCTGTGACAAAAAAACGAATGCTCACATTGGGAACATTGCACTTGAAAACATTGACACCATAAATCGCTCGGCCGAGCTCGCTATTATAATCGGCGACAAGAAACACTGGGGAAAAGGCATAGGGAAAGAAGCTTCGGGACTTCTCGTCACTCATGGATTTAGAGAATTAAACTTGCACCGTATCTATTGCGGCACTTTGGAGGACAATGTCGGCATGCAGAATGTCGCCAGAGCGCTCGGGTTTAGGGAAGAAGGTCGCTCCCGAGATTCGTTGTACAAAGATGGCGCGTTCCGTAACAGTATTAACTATGGCCTACTCCAAGATGAATTCAAAATCCAGGAAGAAAAATAAACCCTCTGTTTTGGTCGTTACATGCGATGCAGGAGGCGCGGAGGTGATTGCCGCCTACGTAAAAAAACATGCGCATGAGAAAAATTTTCATTCGTATGTTGCCGGACCCGCCGTACGCATATTCAGACGTTTGGAATTACCGTTCCACCTCATCGAGGACTCCCGCAGGGTAATCGCACGCATCGTGCGCGAGCATGCAAACTCGCAATACGTGCTTTGCGGTCTGCCGGGATGGATGACGTCTATAGAGTTGCGAGCGCTTAAGGAATCAAAACAAATCGGATTAAAGACGATCGCCTACGTCGACTCGTGGGCGTTTTACCGAGAGGCATTTGGTTATCCAAAGCGTGAATGGCAAAGAAATCTTCCGGACGAAATATGGGTTGGCGATCGCTACGCACTTTCCCTTGTGCAACGTGATCTTAAGCGTAGAGCTCGACTTATTCCGAACCAGTATTTTGCGAACATAAGGGAACGATACAGAAAGAGACGCCGTGCGCTCCCTCCTCCCGACAGAATTCTTTTTTTGAGTTCGGTGCCCCTGCGGACGAACAGTGTCCTCTCGTTCCTCCTTTCGTCCCTCGCCCACACGGGAAGTAGAAAACAGGTGCGGATCCGTTTCCACCCGGCCGATAACCGTACTCGCTACGATGCGCTGATACACCGGTATCGCGGCAAAGTTCGCGTAGAGAAGTCGGCGGAGGAAGATATTGCGAATGACTTAGGAGGCGCTGCGCTCGTTGTCGGCATGGAGACGGTCGCGCTTGCGGCGGCGGCGCAGTGCGGAATAAGAGCGGTGAGCATTCTGCCTCGGGGCGGAAAAAAGGTTTTGCCGTTCCGCGAAATCGCACGGATGCGCCTGCCAGCCACGAATAATAGGTTTACGAAACTGATCGCATAAGGAAAAACGGCGTCATACCTTCCCGTGGACTTTCTCCGGAAGCTGCTGTAGCATGGGAACGCAATGGGTACCGAGCATCTCAGAGGTAAGACTATCCTTATAACCGGCGGCACAGGTTCGTTCGGTAAAGCCTGCGTCAGGAAACTCCTTGACGAGTACAAGCCGAAGCGCATCCGTATATTCAGCCGCGACGAGCTGAAGCAATGGGACATGCGCCGTCAATTTGGCGACCACCCGGCGCTTCGTTTCCTGATCGGCGATGTCCGCGATGCCGAACGAGTGAAGCGTGCGACCGAAGGAGTTGACGTCATCATTCACGCCGCCGCTTTGAAGCAGGTGCCTGCGTGCGAGTACAATCCGATGGAAGCCGTGAAAACGAATATCGGAGGCGCGATGAACGTGATAAACGCCGCGCTGGACAACAGTGTGCCGCGCGTGATCGCGCTCTCCACTGACAAAGCGGCGGCTCCCGTGAACACCTACGGCGCGACGAAACTTTGTTCAGACCGCCTGTTCATCCAATCAAATAGTTACCGCGGGCCGGATCGGGATACAAAATTCTCCATTGTCCGGTACGGGAATGTCATGGCGAGCCGCGGTTCGGTGATTCCTCTTTTCAAGAAGCAAAAAGAAACGGGAGAACTTACCATAACGCACGAGGATATGACCCGCTTCTGGATCACGCTTCCGCAATCGGTTGATTTCGTACTCTCTTCGCTTGAAATGATGCAGGGCGGGGAAATGTTCGTTCCGAAGATCCCGACGATGAAAGTTATTGATCTCGCCAAGACGATAGCGCCCGAAGCGACGTGCCGCTTTGTCGGGATCCGCCCCGGGGAGAAACTCCATGAGTGTCTCATTACGGGCGAGGAGGGGAGACTTGCGTACGAACTCAAAGATCGGTACGTGGTGCTGTCGGCATCCTCTACGGGCTGGGTGAATGACCTGAGCAAATATAAAGGAGCCAAGAAACTCAAAGAAGGTTTCGAATATCACAGCCACACCAACAAAGAACTTCTCTCACGTAAGGATATGGAGAAGCTCCTCGCGAAGCTCGATGCACATGCGTAAAAAGCGCTCCACAATCCCGTATTCTCGGCAACACATACATCGGCTCGATATACAGGCGGTCGAGAGAGTTTTGCGTTCGTATTGGATAACGCAGGGGCCTGCAATCGAGCGATTTGAGAACGCGCTTGCAAAAAAAGCCGGCACGAAATATGCCGTAGCGTTCAATTCCGGTACAGCCGCTTTGCACGGTGCATATTTTGCGGCTGGAATCAAAGCGGGAGATGAAGTTCTCGTGCCCGCGCTCACGTTTGCCGCGACGGCGAACGCCGCGCTGTACCTTGGTGCCAAGCCCGTGTTCGTCGATGTCCATCTCGATACCGGACTTATTGATCTCGCAGATGCCGAGAGGAATATCACGAAAAAAACAAAGGCAATCGTCCCCGTGGACTATGCAGGTCGTCCGGCGGACCTTTCCAGCGTTCGCACATTCGCCAAAAAAAATAACCTCGCATTCATTGAAGACGGCGCGCAGAGCTTGGGCGCGGCATACCGCGGCAAACCCGTCGGTGCACAAGCGGACATGACCATGTTCAGTTTCCATCCGGTGAAATCGATTACGACCGGCGAGGGCGGCATCATCACGACCGACAATCCCGGTTTTGCACAGAAGATGAAAATGTTCCGCTCTCACGGCATCACCAAAGACCGTGATTTATTTGAGGAAGACGGGTATGGAGCGTGGCATCAGGAAATGCACGCACTCGGCTACAACTACCGCATGACCGATTTTCAGGCAGCGCTCGGCGAGAGTCAGTTGAAACGTCTCGGTTTATTTGTGGCTAAGCGTCGCATGGCCGCAAAACGATACGAGGTACTGCTGCGTAAAATTCCCGGAATTATAGTGCCGCCTTCGAGCAAAGAATCCGCGTGGCATTTATACGCGGTTCGACTCTCACCAGAGATTGCGCGCCATCGCGATACAGTATTTGCAAAACTGCGTGCGGCGGGGCTCGGCGTCCAGGTGCACTATCTGCCCGTGTACATGCATCCGTACTACCAAAAGCTTGGGTACAAAAAAAGATTGTGCCCGAATGCGGAATCCTTTTCATTTTCTGAAATATCGATTCCGCTCTTTCCCGGGATCACGAAGGCAGACCAGTCGTACGTGGCCGATACTATACGTGTCGCAATTACGACAGTGGCGAAGCGGCGCGGCAAGTAGAAACCCGGTCCTGAGTACGGTATAATTGACCCATGATTGCCGCGATCATTCAGGCGCACATGGGTTCAACGCGGCTACCGGGCAAGGTGATGCTGCCCATCTCCGGTAAACCGGTTTTGTGGCATGACGTGATTCGGGCAAGAGCATCGAAGCGCGTTGAAAAGGTTATTGTGGCGACTTCGGATAAACCGGCTGACGATGTCATTGAACGGTTCTGTATTCGGGAGGGATTTGACTGTTTCCGCGGCTCCGACGACCATGTCGTTTCGCGCTATTTCGAGGCCACAAAAAAGTTTAAGGTTGATACTATCGTGCGAGTAACGAGCGATTGTCCGTTTATGGACCCCGACATTATCGATATGACCGTTGCCGCCTTTGAAGCAGCTGGGTGCGAATACATAAGCACGACATTCCCCGGCCCGCGAATACTGCCTATCGGTCTCGACGTTGAAGCGTTTACTCTTCCGGCGCTCGAGCGCGCAACCCAAGAATCGAAAGACGATTTTGACCGCAGCCATGGCATCTGGGAGCGCGAAGGTAAGTTTAAAGTCGGGCCGACCGTGAAAATCCCTGCCGAATACGCGAGACCGTATCGCATCACGCTCGATTACCCGGAAGATTATGCGGTCATCGTGCATTTGTATACGCTGTTATACAAGAAAGGTGCTATTGTACCGGTGCTCGATGTATTGCGATATCTTGACGCGCATCCCGAAGTGGTCGCTATTAACGCGCATTGCATCCAGAAACTGTACTGAACCTATGAATTTAAAAGACACTGAACAAATGGAGTTCTGGAAGGGCGACTTTGGTACTGCGTACACCGATCGGAATTCACAGTCCTTTGAATCGGAAAATGAAACATATAAGAAAGAATACGGGCAGACGCGTACCGAGATGAACAAGGATTTTCTTTCCGGTATCGACCATTCAAGCAAATTTCTAGAAGTAGGCGCGAACATCGGACTGCAGTTGGAGATCTTGCGCCAGGCTGGATTTTCAAATCTCTTTGGAATTGAGATCAACGAGTACGCTGTCGCGCGAGCAAAGCATCTCCACCCAAAAGTCGATGTCATCAAGGGAACCGCGTTTGAGTTGCCTTTTAAAGACCAGTGGTTTGATATCGCTTATACATCAGGCGTACTTATTCATATCGCGCCGAAAGACATTGCCGGGGCTCTGAAAGAAATACATCGCGTGTCCCGCCGCTACATCTGGGGTTTTGAATATTACGCGCCGGAGTTGACGGAGATCAACTACCGCGGAAACAAAGGCTTCTTATGGAAACGCGACTTTGCCGCGCTCTACCGTGAGTTGTTCCCCGATCTTCGATTGGTCAAAGAACGGAGGTTTCCTTCACGCGGAACCGAGAACATTGACTCCATGTTTCTTTTAGAGAAAAAAGAAACATGAGAAACAATAAGACTCATTCAGCGCTCTGGCAGAAACGCTGGAATAAAGAAACGGAAGATAAACCGTTTGCCGCTACTGCAGGCGTAGATAACCCACAGGAAATATTTTCTTTTCTCCACCAAGTGAACCTTTTGTCAGATGCTCTCAAGTTACGGTCTACGGACAACGTCCTTGATATCGGTTGTAATAGGGGCCTGTATCTAGCCGCTCTTGCCTCAAGGGTGGGGCATATCACGGGCATCGACTACGCGGCCGCTCCCATAGAAGAAGCAAAAAAGAACATCGCGCCTTATGCGAATGTTGAGGCACAAACGGGAAACGTGCTCGATCTCCCGTTCAAGGACAGCTCATTTGATAAAATACTTGTGGTATCGGTACTTCAATATCTTGACGCGGAGTCCGTAGAGATCGCTCTCAAAGAAATCGCACGCGTATTGAAACGGGGCGGATTAGCATACCTATCGCATATTCCAGACGCTTCAAAGAAACAGGAGTACTTTGATGGTATAGAGAAGCTTCAAAAATCTCCCGATGAAAAGAAAAAGATCCGTGAAAGAAATGAGGAAATTACGTGGTTAGACCCCGACAAACTTATTGCGCTCGCCGCTGGGTGTAAGGGGGCCGTCGTTCCAACATCAGATTCCGTGTGGTTCTCGCGGTATGCGTTTTCGGTCATTATGGAAAAAATATGACACAACCAAACCAAACGAAGAGAATGAGCACGACCCACGATGTCTACCATGAAGTTTTTATTCTACGCTGAGAGAGGCGAGCAGGTTGGTTTGGGGCATGTGCGCCGGTGCGAAGCGTTATCGCTTGAATTTAAAAAACGTGGCTGGGAGGTTGATTACTCGCCTGGGGGAAAAGGACCGTATGATGGCATCGTAATCGACTCGTACGTACTCGCGCCTGAAAAGATCCGCGAGTACAAAAAGCGCTGCCCATTTCTTATCGGTTTCCATGACAAGGGAGAGCCGAATGCCAATTTCTCCATTCTTATTTCAAGCATATATTCCGAGACGGCAACGCGCGGGAGAACGCGCATTCTGGGCGGGCATGTCTACAGGGCCATCCACCCGGATGCCCTTGCTGCACCCCCCGCGGCCATTTGTGATTCGATTACGTCGCTGGTAATCACCTTTGGCGGCAGTGCTGCGATGACCGTGTTTACAAAAGAAGTAGCAGGGGCTCTCAAAAAGACGCTGCCCGCCATTGGCGTGCGCGTTGTAGCCGGTATTTCCGGAAAGGAAGCTGCAGCGGTCTTTTCTTCTGCCGATATTGCGGTCGCGGGTGGAGGGCAAACACTTCTTGAACTTGCATATCTGGGCGTTCCCACCGTTGTCGTCTCGTTAAGCGAAGATCAGGATGCGCAGATCGCAGACGCCGCTGCGAACGGTTTTGCCCGCGTGGCGGGGAAATTGCACGACGCGCGCATCTTAGATAGTATTGGCGAGACGGTGCGGTCGTTATATGCTCGGGATGTTCGAGAGCGCATGCATAATGCCGGGAGAGGCTACATCGACGGTAAAGGTGCGGAGCGCATTGCAGATGCAATAGCACACTCATTTCATGGAAAAATCTAGAACAATCAGGCTGGGGAAGCGAGAAATAGGGGATGGCCATGAGCCCTTTATCGTGGCTGAGGCCGGTATTAATCATAACGGAGAGCTTAAAAAAGCACTCGAGATGGTTGTTGTCGCCAAACAGGCGGGGGCGGATGCGATTAAATTCCAGACCTTTAAAGCCGACGAGATGGTGGGGGATCCTACACAGATGTTTTCGTATACGTCACAAGGGAAAACGGTAACCGAGTCGATGCTCGAGATGTTCAGGCGATATGAACTCAAGCCTTCCGATTGGGCTGCGATACGCACGCGCTGTGATGCAGAAGGCATAGTATTCTTTTCAACGCCACAGAACCCGAGCGATCTTGAAATTGTGATGCAGGTTGGCGTACCTGCAATTAAAGTTGGTTCGGACGATTTTGTTAACCTGCCATTGCTTCAGCGGTATGCGAAAACAAAACTGCCCATCATACTGTCCTGCGGCATGTCAAATATGGGCGAAGTACATGAAGCGCTCGAGGCAGTCGGTGCCTTTAGCGGATATCCCGTGGCGCTCTTGGTCTGTACATCGCAATACCCGACGCCTCCCCAAGACGTCAACATCCTTCGCGTCAATACACTCCGAGATGCATACCCCTTTTTGCCTATAGGGTTTTCGGATCATACGCAAGACTCTATTGCCGCCGCGATGGCCGTAGCGCTCGGCGCATGCCTCTTTGAAAAGCATTTTACGCTCGATCGCAACTTGCCGGGCCCCGACCATTGGTTCTCCGAAGATCCCGAGAGCTTGAAGGAATATGTGCATGCTATCCGGATCGCATACACGATGCGAGGCGACGGCGTGGTGCGCCCCCATAGCGTCGCTGAGCTCGAAAATAAAAAAGAGTTTCGCCGTTTCATCGTCGCGGCGCGCGACATCAAAGAAAGCCAATTGTTCGCGGAGGAGGATTTTGTGATGCGCCGCATCAAAAACGGGAGCGGACTACCACCAAAATTCGTACCGATCCTTCTTGGCAAGCAAGCGCGGCGAGATTTCCATATAGGTGAAGTGATTGAAATATGAAGAATATCTTCTTCCTCGTTAACACGTCGGATGAATTCGATTTCGCGGGGGTGGCGGAGGAGTTGTTGCCGGGAGTGCAGGTGGAAACGGGGGATGTATTACCCTCGCGACTCGAAGAGTACTCACTCGTCGTACTCTGGAGCATACGAAAACTTTTGCCCGAGGTCGTCGGACGGAAAAATGTCGTTCTTTTTCACAGTTCGGACTTGCCGCGCGGGAGGGGGTGGGCTCCCATCTACAATACTATCGTCAATCGTGAAGAATTCTTTACGGTCACGGGAATCATCCCGCAGAAGGATGCCGACACCGGCGACATCGTGATCCGGGCACGATTTGCGATGCGACCCGAATATACCGCGGATTTTTTACGCCGGACGGACGACAGAATCTCTCTTATGCTTGTCGCAAAGTTGCTCAAGAAGTTTTCCGGAGGACCTCTGCGCGGCATTCCGCAACAGGGTACGGGTACGTACTATCCCCGCCGGAATCCCGGCGGGAATGAGGTCCCGCTTGAAAAGCCGCTCGGTGAAGTCGTCGACCATGTGCGGGCGTGTGAGCCCGCTCACCCCGCTTTCTTTCGCTACAAGGGAGTGAAGTACACGATATCTATTGTTCCGGAGCGCGCGCCGGATTTTCCCGGCGACCTCACAATAGAATTTCCCGTTGATACCGTATGATCCCGCATAACAAACCGACGCCGGGCAAAGAAGAAGCCGCCGCCGCGGCGCGCGTGTTGCGCTCCCGCTGGGTCGCACAGGGCTTCGAGGTCAAAAAATTCGAGGACGCGGTATGCCGCTATCTCGGACTGCCCGCGGGGCACGCTGTTGCCGCTTCGAGCGGTACCGCCTCGCTCTACCTCACGCTCACGGCGCTCAATGTGCGAAAAGGTAGTGAGGTCATCATACCGAGCTACGTGTGCTCGGCTGTTTTGAATGCCGTGAACATGACAGGGGCGACACCCGTGCTTGCCGATATCGAACCCGACACTCTCAATATTTCTTTTGCGGACGTTAAAAAGAAAATTAATCCCACAACTGCGGCGATTGTTGTGACACATACATTTGGGATGCCTGCAGACGTCGCGCCTTTCATGGAACTCGGTGTCCTCGTCATTGAAGATTGCGCGCAGGCCATAGGTGCGAGTGTCGGAGGTCGCTCCGTCGGGATTACCGGCACCGTGGCCATTTTTTCCTTCTATGCGACCAAAATGATAACGACGGGATACGGCGGCATGGTTGCCTCGAAAGATGAGGCGCTCATCGAGCGTGTGCGCGATTACCGCGAATTCGACGGCCGGCAAACCTACGAGCCGCGTTTTAATTTTCAGATGTCCGACATCAATGCCGCCATCGGCCTTGCCCAGCTGAAAAAGTTGCCGGCATTTCTCAAAAAGCGTGCTGCCGCCGCAAAGGTGTATGCCGCTGTCGTGCCCGCGGACTCTCTCTGGCCCGAGCAGGGGAATAAAACGGCGAAGCCCAATTTATATCGCATCCTTGTGCGAACGGAGCGCGCCAAAGAACTGAAAGAATTTCTCGGAAAAAAAGGAGTGAGCACCATCATTCCAATCGAGCAATTTGAGCTTCTGCACCGGTACCTTCACGAGGACCCGGAACAGTTCCCGGAAAGCGAGGCCGCGGCGGAAAACCTCCTTTCTCTCCCGGCATATCCGTCGCTGTCCCCCGCGGAGTTACGGAAAATCTCCGCGGCGCTGCGGGAATTTTTCGGCGTATGATACTCACCGCACATCAGCCCGCGTATCTCCCATGGCTCGGTTATTTTCATAAGATTGCGCTTGCTGACACGTATGCGTTTCTCGACAACGTGCAGTTTGAAAAGAACAGTTTCACCAACCGGAACCGCATACGAGCGGCAGCGGGCCCTTTGATGCTCACCGTCCCCGTACATCTGAAGAGGCATATCCAAACGACTATCCGTGATATCGAGATTGATAATTCGCGTGACTGGCGTGGTAATCACTGGAAGTCGTTGTATTTCAATTATAAAAAAGCGCCGTACTTTTCCACGTATGCACCGTTTTTTGAGGATACGTATCGCCGAGAGTGGAAGTATCTCTCGGAGCTCAACGAATATATGCTCAAGTGGTTCCTCAAAGAACTCGGTATTCACGTCGACTATTACAAAGCCTCCGAACTGCACTTTCAAGGAGCGAAGTCGGACCTCGTTCTCGATATGTGCAAAAAGTTGCAGGCTGACACGTATATTTTTGGCACGCTGGGAAAGGATTATGCGAAGGAAGAGGATTTTACGTGCGCAGGAATCAAAATTAAATTTCAGGAATACCATCATCCGGTTTATCCGCAGCTTTATGGGGACTTCCTGCCGTACATGAGCATTGTCGACCTCATGTTCAATTGCGGCGGGAAGAGCTTGGAGATTTTGATGAGTGGAAATAGAATGAAAGCGTAGTCCCTATGGCCGCACACAATGTACTCGTAGTAGCCGCGCATCCGGACGATGAGGTCTTGGGTGCCGGTGGTGCGATTGCGCGCCACAGGGAAGAGGGCGATTCGGTCATCGTGCTCATTCTCGGCGAGGGCATCGTGTCCCGTGCCGGCGTATCCAAAGGAGAGGCCCTGAAACAGCAGAAAAAGTTGCAGACCGACGCCGTATCCGCGAGCGCTGTGCTCGGAGCGCCGGCTCCAATGTTGCGCTCATTTCCCGACAATTCGTTCGACAGCGTGCCGCTCCTCTCTATCGTGCGTGAGATTGAGACGGTCGTGAAAGAAACAAAACCCGATTTGATTTATACGCATCACGCGGGCGATGTGAATATCGACCATCGCGTCGTCGCGGAGGCGGTCGACGCCGTGGTGCGGCCGCTTGAGAATGCGCGCCTTACAGAGGTGCGTGCATTTGAGATAGCCTCATCGAGCGACTGGAACTTCACGCGTTCCGCGTTCCGGCCGAACATCTTTGTGGCGCTCTCCGAAGTGCAGTTGCAAAAGAAAATTGACGCTATGCGGGCGTACACGTCGGAAATCCGCCCGTTTCCCCATCCACGTTCTCCCGAGTACCTTGAAGCGCTCGCGCGCGTGCGCGGCGGACAGTCCGGTTTTCGTGCGGCAGAAGCGTTCGCGCTCATATACGCACGGTACGTATAAGAATCCGCTCTGTCATGCCGCCAGTTCCGATAGACGCACAGTGCGCCCTTGCTCATGCGACAGGCGACCCGCTTCCAGCACGCGCGCTTGGGCAAGCAGGTCTTCCTCATAATTCTTCGTGCTTGAAGTCCCGAGTAATATTTCGCGGCAGAAATCGTCTACCATAAGTTTGAAGTGGTCCGCGGGCGGAATGGCGATTTCCTGTACATCGCCGTTGTGTTCCAGAAATATTTTCACAGCCATGTCGTTCGGCACCGCATACGCCCGCTCCAGAGCAAGGTGCCCTTTTTCACCGGAAACACGGTACGTGGAGAGGTACGTCTCGTCGAAGGCGGCGAGCATCCGGGCGGTCCTACCATTCGGATAGTCGAGAGTCATTTCGGCTTTTACATCGACGTTCGTCGCCGGATCAATCGTGAGTGCGCACGTAACAGCGAACGGTTCGTCGTTGAATATCATCCGGCTCGCACGGATCGGGTACACCGCGGCATCGTTGTACACACCTCCGCCGAGACCGGCGTTGAGGCGGATGTTGCCCATCTTTGGCATTGGATACGTGTACGAGCCCTCGAACGTTTTGGGTTCACCTATAGCTCCTTCCGCTATCAGTTCCCGCACTTTTGCCTGTTGCGGATGGTGGAGGAACATAAACCCTTCCATCAATCGCACACCGTTCTTTTTGCACGCCACAGTCATTTTCTTCGCCGACGCATAGGAAAGCGCGGCAGGCTTTTCGCACCACACGTGCTTGCCCACCCCCGTCGCTTTCACCATCCACTCCTCGTGCAGCGAATTTGGCAGGGAAATGTAAACCGCATCAACATCCTTATTGAAGAGCACATCTTCGTAGGTGCCGTATGAATTGCAACCGAATTGTTCCGCACATGCACGCGCGGTCTCTTCTTCGCGGCTCCCCACCATCGCGAGTTCCGCAAATTTAGAATCCAGGAGTGCCGGTAGCGCGGACTTCTTCGCGATGCGCGAACAGCCGATTACTCCGAACCTGATTTTCCTTTGTGTAGTCATCTAACGCCGGAGAATTATTTCACCGGTGGTTTGTACGATGGGTCGCCGTGGTCGCCCTTTCCCATTCCCAGATTCTCATGCACGATCGGCGTTTTGCAGTCGTCCCACTTCTTCGTTAAAAAGGTGACGAGATTGAAATCGGTGATGGCATACGTCACATGCGGAACTCCTTGCGGGACGAATACGCAATCACCCTTGCCGGCGTACAAAAATTCTTCTTTTCCATCGTCCGATTTTGTCACGACGACCGCGCTGCCTTCCGTAAAAAGATAGTACTCGTCAAATTCGGGGTGGTAGTGGTTGCCGCGGATCTTTCCTTTGTTCACGAATTGAAAATTGAACTCCACGATGGGCTTACCGGGGTAGAACGTGAAAATCCCGCCGCGGCCGTCGCGGATGGTGTCCAGATTGCACGCAGGGTCTATTTTCTTTATTTTCATGCGATTTTGCGAAATTGTGCCGCGCTTACGTCCTTGAGAGCGCGGCCGTTGCTCCTTCATCCTAGCAAAGTCAGCGAGGTTCGCAACGTATGTTTCCAAAGAATACAAGATAGGGTACAATACGGGTCTTCATACTATGGTAAAAGTGCCGATTGCGCATAAAATTGTTGGCCATTCAGAGCCGGTTTTCATCGTCGCTGAACTCGGCATTAATCACAATGGAGACGTAAAGATAGCCAAACAGCTCATCGACAAAGCGGTAGAGGCTGGCGCCGACGCGGTGAAATTCCAGAAACGGACCGTGGACGTCGTGTTCTCCCCGGAGGAGCGCGAGAAGTCCCGCGATGTGCCTCGATTTTTGATAGAGCATGCGATCGCGCGCGGCGTTCTCCCGCAAGATTCGGTGGCGCGTCTCACGGCGAGCGATTTCAAGGACACCCGCAATGGCGACCAGAAGTATGCGCTTGAATTCACCAAAGAAGAGTATGCGGAAATTGACCGCTATTGCAAAGAGAAGGGGATTTTGTGGTTCGCTTCGCCGTGGGACGAGGGTGCCGTTGATTTTCTAGAGGAGTTCGCTCCGCCCGCATACAAAATTGCGTCCGCGTCCCTCACCGACGATGGGCTTCTCCGGCACATTCGCTCAAAAGGCCGTCCCATTATCCTCTCTACCGGATTGAGCAACATGGAGATGGTGCGGCATGCTGTCAATGTTCTCGGCACCGACGAGCTCATAGTGCTTCAGTGCACGGGCGTTTATCCGAAGGCTGAATCAGAGCGGATGCTCTCTATGATTAACTTGCGCGGAATACACACGCTTCAGAAGGAGTTCCCGGATGTCCCCGTCGGTTTCTCCGGAAATGACCCGGGCATAGTGCCAACATTTGCCGCTGTGGCCATGGGCGCCGTTCTTGTAGAGAAACACCTCACGCTCGAGCGCGGCATGTGGGGGAGTGATCAGGCAAGTTCAGTGGAGCCCGGGCCGTTTGCGAGTTTGTGCCGTTGGATTCGCGAGCATCATATCACTCTCGGTGATGGAGGGAAGAATATTCATCCGGAAGAAGTTGATGTTATCAAGAAGCTGCGCCGAAAATGAACGCGTTCGCGATCATTCCCGCGCGCGGCGGGTCCAAAGGAGTTCCCAAAAAAAGCATCGCGCTTCTCTGCGGCTTTCCCCTCATTGCATATTCAATCGCCGCCGCGAAACTATCAAAAACAATAGCGCGGGTGATTGTTTCCACCGACAGCGAAGAGATGGCCGAAGTAGCCCGCAGCTTCGGGGCAGAGACCCCCTTCATGCGCCCCGCGGAATTCGCGCGCGACACGTCTCCCGATATTGAATTTGTCCAGCATGCGATACAGTGGTTGAAAGAGCATGAAAGCCGCGTGCCGGAATATTTAGTCCATCTGCGGCCGACGACCCCCTTGCGCAAACCGGAAGATATAGACAGAGCGATAGAAATGCTTATGAAGCACAAGGATGCGACTTCATTGCGCTCCGGTTATGAAATGCGCGAGTCGCCGTATAAACTGTTCGGGATTCAAGACGGATATTTTACCGGCCTCTTTCCGCAGGATCCTCGTCCCGAATATTGGAATCTGCCGCGCCAGGCGTTCCCGCTGGTCTACCAGCCCGACGGGTACGTGGATATTCTAAAAACAAACTTCATACAAAATACTCGCACGATGCACGGCGACAAAATCCTCGCGTTCGTGAGCCGCAACACGGGAGAAATAGACAAGCCGGAAGATATGCAATTTGCCGAATACCTTCTCCGAAACGAACAGTGGGAGATATACGAGTGGCTCAAGAAGAACTTTGGCTCCGCTCGCTAAGAATTTCGCGGATAACACCGATCGCCTCTCGAATAGCAGAGGCGGTAATTGTTAGCGGTGGACCTATTTTTATCGATTCGCGGTTCGTACAGACCGGAAGCACTCCCCGGCGGATACATTCCAACACGACCTCCGTTGCTTCTGCCGTTTCCTTAAAGATAATGCCCGCCACAAGGCCGCGCACATTAACGCATTTTATTTGAGGGAATTTCTCCAGCGACTTGAGTTCTCGTTCGAACAGAGGAATGGTTTTCTTGCGGCGGGCGATTTCTTTGGATGAACTCAGAAATTCTAAACTCGCGAGCGCCGCAGCACAGGAGACGGGATTTCCCGAATGAGTGCCATATAGATCCGCGCGCGCGGTGGTATTGAAAAGCGCACCACGCGCGAGAATGCCGGCAATAGGAAGCGAAGAGGAGATGCCTTTTCCGAGAGCGAGGATATCCGGCTTCATTGCGCCGTATGTTTGGTACCCGTAGAGAGGACCGAGACGATAGAAGCCCGCCTGCATTTCATCAAAACATACAAGCGCTCCGTTTTTCTTTGCGAATTTTGCAAGGGTGTTAATGAACGTTCTTGGATAAAACCATGCACCCCATCCCTGAAATGTCTCAATAATAAAACCGGCGATCTTTTTTGCAGGCGGAAGCTTTTCAGGATTGAAGTGGGTTTCTGGGTTATAAGGAAAATCGAGGAATACGACACGGTCATCTTTCACGCCAGACCACCCGGCTTTTTCTTTGTTCCCAGAGATAATGTCGTTGCTTAATCCGCGCCCGTGGTAATTACCCTTGAACGTTACGATATATTTCTTCCCCGTTCTCTTTCCGTACACTTTTATCAGCTTGTACGCGAGTTCCATGGCCTCTGATCCCGAATTCAGGAGCGCAATCGTATTCAGATGTTTTGGCGACCGGCGCAAGAGTGCCGCCTCAAATTGCTCCTTGCTGTGCGTTGGATAATTGTATGCAAAAAGAAGGTTGGCATTCAGTTGTTTCAGTATGGCTTGTTTTATTTTTGGGTTTGCGTGCCCCGCATTTGCCACAAAAATGCCCGACGTAAGATCTATCCATCTATTTCCTCTGTCGTCGGAAACCGAGAAATTCTTGGCGCTGTGCCAGGTGAGGGAGATTTTGTTAGTGGAGCGCGGCTCGTGCTTCTTGATGCGTTCATAGAGTGCGTTGTGCGCGAGCGAGAAACCTGCCTCGATGCACCTCAAAGCGGTCCGGATACCTTTTCTACGAGACTTTTTCGTAACAACCATATAAAAGTCGATTGTACGCCATTCATTACGGTTTGTCATTGTCGCGTTTTCTTCTATGATAGGCTGATGACAGGCGTACTCATGCAAGGAACACTAGGGAAAACTGGTCTCTCTGTGTCCCGCCTTGGCCTTGGCACCGCGGAAATAGGATTTGCCTACGGGCTCGGCACGCCGGAGCTTCCAAGCGAAGAGGAGGCCATCAAACTTTTGAAAACTGCAGTGGAACTTGGGGTCACTTTTTTTGATACTGCGAACTATTACGGGCTTGCGGAAGAGAGGATAGGAAAGTCAGGCATATTAAAAGACCCCCGCGTCGTCGTATGCACGAAGTGCGCGAAATTCCTTGAGGATGGAGAATTTCTTACTCCGGCTCAAATGAAAAAGAAGATTTTTGAACAGGTTGAAAGTAGCCTGCGCACCCTGCAAATAGACGCCCTACCGCTGCTCCTCCTTCACGGACCCTCGGCGGAGCAATTGCGAGAAAGCGTCCTCGTCGCAATTGTTGCAAAGCTGAAGCAGGAAGGAAAGATTCGTTACTGGGGCGTCTCAACGCGGGGAGAGCCCGCGCCGCTCGCGGCTATCGAGTGTGGCGCGGACGCGGTGCAGGTCGCGTTCAGTATTGCCGACCGGCGAATGGCGCCGGTATTCGCTGCGGCGCAAGCAAAAGGCATCGGCGTTATTAATCGCTCGGTATATCTGAAAGGCGTGTTTGCAGGCCGCGCGGAACATTTGCCGGATTCGTGCGTAATCCTCAAGCAAGCGG
>Ga0209542_10004225_pt1 | contig 29758 bp, 34 predicted proteins | sample RifCSPhighO2_01_FD_184028 | JGI IMG/M metagenome (GOLD analysis project Ga0209542, IMG submission 184028) | Soil microbial communities from Rifle, Colorado - Rifle CSP2_plank highO2_0.1 (SPAdes) (version 2) | ecosystem: Environmental > Terrestrial > Deep subsurface > Rock core/Sediment ... | reverse complement strand
ATATAATCCTTTCCGCTATAGATATTCCTGCCACAGGTGAATTCTTTTTCGCGAAGAAAGGAAAAGGGACGTTCATGAACGGAAAAAGGATCCGATGTTCATCCACGAAACGTCTGCACAACTCTTTCGGCGTAGGCTCCTCAAGCATACGAGCGCGCACGTCGAAATTCCTCCTCAAATTAGTCCAAGCGTCAAAAGCGGAAGATATCCAATTCGGTTCTATGGCTTCTATGGCGGTCAATGCCTGCTATGCGGCGTGTGGGCGCAGGGACTGGATGGTCGCGCTCACGGGCGCTCTGCACGATTTTGCCCCTGTATATCTCATTCTCAAAGAGGCCGGCTGCAAGGTGACCGACATGAAGGGGAATCCATGGAAATTCGGCCAACTTGAAATGGTCGCCGCGAATCCCGCGCTCCACAAGCAGCTTCTCAAGCTCACTAAGGACGTGTAATGGGTATGAGTCAACAGAAGACATGGCACGATCGCTATGAAGAGGCTCGCTCCACCGGCGCGGCTGTGTCCGACAGGATAGCGTCATTCGTGGGCTCGTGGATGTTCGTGTATTTGCACGTCGTTTGGTTCGGTTTTTGGATATTTCTTCCAGTCGAATCCTTTCCGTTCCCACTGCTTACCATGGTCGTCTCATTGGAGGCCATCGTGCTTTCAACGCTTATCATCATGGCACAAAACCGGCATTCCGAGAGAGACAGGCACCAGGCCGACGAAGATCTGCGCACCGATATAGAGGCAAAGATGGAGATAGACGAGATACAACAGCGCCTCGCTCGTATTGAAAATGAAAAGCTCGATAAGATCATAACGTTGTTAGAAAAACGCGAATAGCGGATAGAGCAGGCCTCATGGTAGACTGTCAGACATATTTTTATAATTGTTGAATATGTTTGACGCTGGAAATAAACTTGCAAAACGTGTTACACGGATAGAGGAATCGCCCATCCGCAAAATGATGATGGCCGGCAGCAAGGTGCCGGGAGCCATTTCGCTTGCGCAGGGCATTCCGGATTCAAGAACGCCGCAGTACATTCGCGACGGCATTATCGAGATGCTCAAAGAGGACAGCAAGATAGGGAAGTACACCCTCGGCCCTGGACTCCCGGAGCTCCGAAAACTTGTAGCCGATTCAATATCGAAAAAGGGTGGTTTCCCCGTGGACCCGGACAAGAACGTGTGCATTACTGCCGGTGCCATAGAGGCGCTAGCTATCACGATTTCCTCAATAGTCGAAGAGGACGACGAGGTGATTCTCTTCGACCCGGGATATCCACCGTATATTCCGCTCATTAAATTTGCCGGCGGGAAGCCGGTGCTCGTTCCGCTCCAGGCCGACAATGCATGGAAAATAGACCTCGATAAGTTGCGGGCGGCCGTCACGCCGAAAACGAAAGTGCTTATCGTATGCAATCCCTCGAACCCGACGGGAATGGTAATGGGGAAGGAGGAGCTGGCGGCGATAGCCGAACTCGCAGAGAAACACGGGTTCTTCGTTATCGCCGACCTTACGTACGAATTCCTGGTCTACGACGAGGGCACGATACCCTCGCTGCTCGAGCACCCTTCGATAAGCGACCGCCTCATCATTTGCTACAGTTTTTCGAAAGAGTTCTCAATGACAGGTTGGCGCGCCGGCTACCTCTTCGGGCCGGAGAAAGTAATCGAACAGGCGCTCAAGGTGCACGACGACTTCCTCCTATGCGCTCCGACACCATCGCAGTATGCCGCACTCATCGCGCTCACGAAAAAGCCAGGCCCAGATCCCGACGGCCTTCACGCCGAGCTTGTCGAAAAGCGAAACCTTACCTGCGAGCGGCTCGACCGTTTGAGCGATCTCTTTTCCTACACAAAACCCAAAGGCGCGTATTACGTGCTAGCTCGCTACAAGAAACCGAACATCGGTTCGCAAGAATTTGCGATGCGACTTTTGAACGAGGCGAAAGTTATCGTCGTGCCCGGCATCGGCTGCGGCTCGCAAGGAGAAGGTCACGTGCGCTTCTCCTACGGGGCGTCCAAAGAGAAACTGAACGAAGCGTTCGACAGGATAGAGGCGTGGGCAAAAACTCTGTAGTTCCCCGCCGAGTGGGCCCTTGGTGGAGTAATCCACACTATCCAGAACGCTTTACTTGACTAAACCGCTACACTTCGCTAAAGTGGCGAAATGGACTGGAACACACCTCAAAGCAAGCGTTTGATCCAAGCGGTTTTATCGCTGAAAACCTCTGACGAGGCTCGGCGTTTTCTACGCGATTTGCTAACAAAAGAGGAGATTTCTGAATTTTCAAAACGTTTTCAAACGGCGGAAATGCTCTCGAAACAGCAGCCATACTCCGTCATCGAGAAAAAGACCGGCCTGAGCTCGACGACCGTCGCGCGCGTTGCCCACTGGCTCCATAAGGGGAGGGGTGGGTACGGCATGGTACTGAGACGTTTAGCGAACTAAAAAAGACCTAATGCCGCCGACCCGCTCCTCCGCAAGCGGGTTTTTGGTAGTGAGAATGGCTCGTCATTAGATAAGAAAACAAATATGTCGACAAAACAGAGATTACGCATAGCGATCCAAAAGAGCGGGCGATTGTACCAATCGAGCCTGGATCTTCTTGCTGCGCGCGGGCTTATCTTCCTGCCGAACGGTAGATCGCTCATCAATCCGTGCGCGAACCGCCCGATAGATCTTCTGTACCTACGCGACGACGATATCCCGGAATACGTCGAGCGCGGTATCGCAGATCTCGGCATCGTGGGCGAGAACGTGCTGGCAGAGAAGGGCCGTATGCTCCCGATCGTCTCAAGGCTTGATTTTGGGATATGCAGACTCGTAATAGCCGCGCCGCAAAATTCCGATATATGGCGACCGCAAGATCTCGTTGGGCGCCGGATAGCGACCTCGTATCCGAAATTGCTTGCGGCGTATCTTGAAAAAGAGAATGTGAAGGCCTGCATCGTTCCAATATCGGGTTCGGCGGAGATAACGCCCAGACTCGGTCTTGCTGATGCCGTCTGCGATATCGTCCAAACTGGCGCGACCCTGAAAGCGCACGATTTAGTGCCCCTCTTTACGGTCATGGAATCCCAAGCGGTGCTTGTGAAGAGTCCGACGGAATCGACAAGGAAAGAAGAATTCCTGCCCTTATTTACCAAGGTTTTATTATGATAAAGATCTATCGATGGAAAACGGCTTCGCCGCGCGACAAAAAGCGCATTATGTCGCGCGCGCAAAGCGACATGGAACCCATCAAGCGGTACGTGAGTAATATTATCAACGACGTTCGCAAACGCGGCGATGACGCATTGGTGAAGTACAGCAGAAAATTCGACGACCCGACCTTCGCAAAAGGAATGATACGCGTAACGAAACAGGAGATACGAAAGGCGTACAAGTGCGTCGATCGGGACGTGATACGGACAATGCGCGAGCAGATAAAGATATCCGGCACGTATGCGCGTGCTGACCGCTCTAAGCTGGTAACTGATTGGAAAATAGAGACCGTGCGCGGCGTCATAACAGGCCAGCGCTTGACGGCGATCGAGAGCGTCGGGCTCTATGTGCCGGCAGGAAAGGCGCCGCTTCCGGTCGTCGCGCAGATACTCGCAGTCACTGCAAAAGCCGCCGGCGTTCCGCGTATCGTCATATGTTTTCCGCCGACTGCTGACAATCTCGAGATAATCATCTCCGCCGACCTTGCCGGTGCGACGGAGATATATCGCGTAGGCGGTGCGCAAGCGATAGCAGCCCTCGCCTACGGCACGGAAACGATACGACCGGTGAATTTCATCGCCGGCCCGGGCAATACGTACGTGCAGGTGGCGAAGCTCCAGGTTTGCGGGAAAGTGGGCATCGACATGCTCTCGGGGCCCTCCGAAGCGCTAATAATGGCGGACAAGACATCGAACCCTACATATCTTGCAGCGGACATTCTCGCGCGCTGCGAGCACGGAAGCGATTCGGCGGGCGTCCTAGTCACTGATTCGATGGAAATGGCAAAAAAGACCGTTGCTGAAGTCGCACGGCAAGCTCCTATGCTGAAGCGCCAGAAGTACGTCGAGGGTGCGCTCAAGCGCTACAGCGCCATCATCGTGGTCGATTCTCTCAAAGAGATGCTCGATTTTGCCAACGATTACAGCCCGGAACATCTCGAAGTGCAGACCAGAGACCCGCGCGCGCTTCTTCCGAAGCTCATGAACGCCGGTTCGATATTCCTCGGCGATTATGCGCCGGTCGCGGTAGGGGATTACGCGAGCGGAACCAACCACTGTCTGCCGACAGGTGCCGCGCCGAAATTCTCTTCGCCAGTGGGCGTGCGGATGTTCATGAAAGCAAGCGGCTACCAGTATCTAACCAAGAAAGGTCTTGAGCGATTGAAGCCCATCGTTGAAACGCTTTCCGACGTGGAAGGGCTCGATGCGCACAAACGCTCGGTGCAGGTACGCTTCGAGATATCTAAAAAGAAAGTATGAAAAAAATAGGCATCATGTCGATTCCCGAGAACACGGAAGCCATATTGTGGGATATGGACGGTGTTCTTATCGATTCGCTCGGGCTCGATGTCCGTGTGGTGAATGAATTGCTGGAAAAATACCTTGGACAGCGCGCGGGTCTCTCGCGCGAGTACATAGCGTCGATATTCGCGTACTCGATACCGGAGTTTTGGCGTCTCATATTCGAGAAGATGTCCGCCGAACTTGGCATCAGTTCAGACGGAGCGTTTCGCGACGCTGTCATCGGCGAATATACGGCACTTCGACAAAGGTACCCATTCGCGCTTATTCCAGGCGTCACGGCAGCTCTGGCGGATGCACGAATGGGCGAAATAAAGAATGCCGTCGTATCGAACAATCTCATCGCGCAGACGAAAGAGATCCTCGCAAGAACAGGAATAATAGATGACTTTGACCTCGTCGTCGGTAACGATTCGGCATCCGGATTGAAGAATAAGCCCGCGCCGGACATGTACTCGTACGCACTCGCGCAGCTGAACGTCGATCCTAAAAACTCGGTCGTCGTGGAAGATTCTCTTATAGGTGCCGAAGCTGGCAAACGTGCGGGTTGTTTCGTCGTTGGCACAAGTTCGGGAAGTCTCACTAAAGAACAACTTATCGCATCCTCGCGGCTTTTCGATCTAATACTATGAGCAGGGTATTTAACATCATAAGGACCGCAAAGAAGGATCGTGTGCGAGCAGGGCGGCTTATCCTCGAATTGATCCGTGAACTTGCTCCGCGTCTCGAAATTGAGTTCGCCACGATCAACAGATCAAAACTCTCTCTCAACTCGGTGAACGGAAGCTTGGACGCGCCCGGCAAGAAATACTTTTTTAAATTTCACACGGAGGAAGGAGAAACTGAAACCATGCAAAACTCCGAATATTACAACGCAAAAATCCTTGCTGACGCCGGCTGGCCTGTTATTCAGCCGATCTTTATGAGTACCACGCCGGGAAGCCAATTCGTCGTCTACGATCACATTGATGCGCCTACCGCGTTCAGCGCATATGAGGAGCAGGAGGACCGACTACTCGCCGGAGGTGCCTATGACAAGGCCGTGGTCGACAAACTTCTCCAATCCGAACGGACACTTGGAAAAAAAATTCGTGAGGCGTATCTCGGCTCCTTGGAACTATCCGAGTGTGCGAACATCGAGATGGCTTCTCTCTTCCAGATCTTCTACAGGCGGCTTGTCGCTACAGGTGAGCCGACGCGTCTGCAGAATTACTACATTGGCAAAGATGTTCAGCTTCCGAACGGCAAGAGTATTCCCTTCAACGAGCTAAGCAAGAAAAAGTGGACCATCAACGGGGTTCGGTATCAACAAACACTTGAAGAAATAATCGCAAAAGCGAAAGATCTACTGGATCCGTCAAAAGAAGAGCGGGTCGCGACCGTTATCGGGCACGGGGATGACCACAACGGCAACAGATTTATTATCAGTAACGAGTATGTGCTTTTTGATCCCGCGTTCGCGGGCCGACAGCCCGCGCTCTTGAGCTATATCAAGGCCACGGCGCACAATGTATTCGTTCACCCGCAATGGCTCTATGATCCGCAGAAGCTCGAAAAAAGCCTTAAACTCATGGTCTCCATCGACGATGAGGCCGTGACGGTCGATTACAACTGGAGCATCGAGAAACTCTCGCCGCTACGTCTCCAGATATTGGACATCTACAAACGCGAAGTGTGGAAACCCTTGATACAGGAACTTGCGGACCGCAAGCTACTTCCACCATACTGGAAGGATTACATCCGCGCGGCGCTCTTTTGCTGTCCGTTCCTTGTCATGGATCTCATTGATGGCAGTAAGTATTCTCCAGCGCAGACAGTACTTGCGCTCAGCAAGTGCGTCGAGCTCGGCTCGAAGACGGGTGAGGACACTGTGGTAGAGCGATTCCTCAAGGACATTGCGCCCAAAAATATATGAAAGTCGCCATCATTGATTACGGTGCCGGGAATGTACGGAGCGTCGGAAACGCCCTTGAGACGCTCGGGGTGAGCTATAGCGTCATCACGAAACCCGGAGATCTTGGGAATGCCGACAAGGTCATCGTACCGGGTGTCGGGGCGGCGGGGAGTGCGATGGCACAGTTGCGAGAGAGCGGCTTTGCCGCGGTCTTGCCCGGTCTCACGGTCCCCGTGCTCGGTATTTGTCTCGGTTTACAGCTTTTCGCCGATTCCTCTGAAGAGAATGAAACGAAGTGTCTTTCGATATTGCCGGGACGGGTGCGGAAGTTTCGGACCGAACTCAAGGTCCCGCAGATGGGATGGAATGCTGTCGCGTTCCTCAAGGATTCCCCGCTTACCGCAGGCATACCGGACGGCAGCTTCTTCTATTTCGTACACTCGTATTACCTCGATGCGAATTCGCGATATGTCATCGGCAAGGCCTCGTATGACGCCGAACTTGCCGCTGTCGTACAGAAGGACAATTTCTACGGCACACAATTCCACCCGGAAAAATCCGGCATCCTGGGCTTGAAGCTTCTAAGTAACTTTTGCGAACTATGTTGATACTACCCGCAATAGACATTATGAACGGCGAATGCGTCCGCTTGAAAAGGGGCGTCTTCTCGGACAAGAAAACGTACGGCACGGATCCGCTCGCGGTCGCGAAGGGGTTCGAGCTGGCAGGAGCGCGCATGTTGCACATCGTGGATCTCGACGGTGCGCGCACGGGTGTGCCCAAGAATTCTGAAACGATACGGGCGCTCTGCACTGGCGTACGTATTCCGGTCGAGGTCGGCGGCGGCATACGCGATAGTGCGAGCGCGCGGATGTATCTATCCTCCGGAGTCTCGCGAGTTGTCCTTGGCACGGCGGCACTTACAGATATTGAGCTCATCTCATCTCTGATAGAGGAATTTGGCAGTGATCGGGTCGTGGTCGCCGTAGAGGTGAAGGACGGAAAAATCGCGACCGAAGGATGGCAAAAAACCACCGAGGGCAATTACCTGGATTTTGCCGAAAGACTCAAGAGACTCGGCGTTTCGGAAATCCTCTGCACCGATGTCGATCGTGACGGCACCATGACCGAGCCCAATCGCGAGCTGGTGAGTGAACTCGTGAAGCTCGGATTCAACGTGGTCGCTTCGGGCGGCATCACGAGTGTCGCGGACATCATAGCAATGAAAGAAAGCGGCGCGCGGAGCGCGATCATCGGCACTGCGCTCTACGAGAAACGCATCACGTTGCCCGTGGCGCTAGCGGCGGCCCGACCTCGCTCGCGTCTCACGAAGCGCATCATCCCGTGCCTCGATGTGAAGGAAGGGAAAGTCGTCAAGGGCGTATCATTCGAAAACCTGCAGGCAGTAGGGAATCCTGTGGCCTTGGGAAAAAAATATTCGGAGGAGGGCGCCGACGAGCTCGTCTTTCTAGATATTTCGGCTTCGAAAGAGGGTAGGGAGACCATGTTCGATGTTGTTGAGAATGTCGCGCGGAGCATTTACATTCCGTTCACTGTGGGCGGAGGCATCAGTTCCATCGAGCAGATACGGCGTCTCTTGAGCGTGGGAGCAGACAAAGTCTCCATAAATACGGCTGCGGTCAAAAATCCCGACCTCATCAGCGATGCCGTGCGCGCGTTCGGGCAGCAGTGCGTCGTTGTGGCGATTGATGCGAAAAAGCAGAATGGCGGCACGTATAAAGTGTTTCTCAAAGGTGGGACGGAAGAGACGGGGCTTGAGGTCGTTGCGTGGGCGAGAGAAGTCGAGAGGCGCGGAGCGGGCGAGATACTGCTTACATCTATGGATAAAGACGGGACACGAGCAGGCTACGACATCGAGCTTCTCAGGCGCGTATCCGACGTGGTCAATATCCCGGTAATCGCTTCGGGCGGCGCGGGCTCTCTCGAAGACCTACAGAATGCTTTTATCGAAGGCAGGGCCGACGCGGCACTTGTCGCCAGTCTTTTCCACTACGGTGAGCACACGATACGGGAGGCAAAGGAATATTTATCAGCTCAGGGCATACCAATACGCATATGAAAAATCTCACAAAAAAGATAGATTGGGAAAAAGGCGACGGTCTCGTGCCGACGGTCGTTCAAGACGAGAGTGGCGGGGCGGTCCTGATGGTCGGATACATGAACCCTGCCTCGCTCGAAAAGACCATGAAGACGGGTAGGATGTGGTTCTATAGCCGGAGCAAGGGGAGACTCTGGATGAAGGGAGAGAAAAGCAAGAACTATCTGCGGGTGGCGGATGTGATGCTCGACTGCGACAATGACACGCTTCTCATCAAAGTCCGTCCGGCGGGTCCGACATGTCACACGGGCGCATACTCATGCTTCGGAGTGCAAAAAAATATCGATGTTCTTGCGGAGCTTTGCGAAGTGATAGCGGATCGGAAAAAGCGTCTCCCCAGGGGCTCGTATACGTCCGTCCTCTTAAAGAGCGGGGTGCGCGCTATATCGTCGAAGATCGCCGAAGAGGCGCTCGAGGTCGTACAGGCCGCAAAGTATGAGACAAAGAAACGTCTGACCGAAGAAGCTGCTGACCTCGTCTACCACCTCCTGGTGTTGCTTCTTGCGCGCGGTCTTACATTTGCGCAAGTTGAAGAAGAGCTTCAACGGCGGGAGGGAAGATCGGGACTGCAAGAAAAGGCCTCACGGCGGTCGTGAAGCCAAGCGTGCCCTCACTCTTTATGCCCAGATTCGGGGGATGGGGCTTGACACGTGGGGAGGAGAATGTAAAGTACAGGCAATGACTCGGGTTTCAGCCATGGTTTCAGCAATTTCTCTCCGACGACGAGCGGCTTCTCTTTGAGGCTGCTTGTTAGCGTTTACCCCCACTGAACTCTAACAACCGGCCTCAAGCCGGTATTGTTCTACATAGTACAAAACTGAACCGAGGTTGGCGTATCTCGACCTCATCTTTCGCCAGGGCAAGGAGGCCTTTGGAGATGAACATCGACGTCATGACTACCGACGGCAAGCAACCCTTCGGCGAGCTACTGCAAACATTGGCGCAATCCAAGATCGATGCGCACCGCATTGGGCTCGTGGCGAAGACGGCGAAAAGTCCCAGGGACTTCTCACCGGCCGAGCTGGACCTCGCGGCTCAGCTTTGTGCGATTGGCGAGATCCCCGAAGTGCGCGCCATCACGTGTGTAATCGACCTCGCCGCAGGTGAGCATCACGATACCACGTTGCCGCCGCTCTTGCTGCTCGTGCCCCGGGGCAATCCCCGGATGAGTCTGGGCCTCTTCCACGACGGCGTACTGGAATTCGTCCTGCCCGACAACTCGCCGCAACCGAGACCCGCCCGTCGGCCGCAGCCCGAACGGAACTTCGTGTCCGACGAAGGCTACGATTGAGCGGCAATCGTCAAAACGGCAAAGGGGAGAGCGGAACAGGTATTACGTACCGTTCCCCCTTTGTCACTCTTTAAATTCTGTGTAATATTAACCACTAAATTAGACATCATGGAAAATAAACAGACATATCAGAAAGTTGCCTCATACGAGGTGAAGGAAGGCAAGATAGACCGTGTTTTACTTTTGTACTCGGGAGGGCTCGATACCTCCGTCATGCTCAAGTGGCTACAAGACTCGTATGGCGCGAAAGTGACGGCGCTCACGCTCGACATCGGCCAGCAGAACGACGACCTCGATTTCATAAAAAAGAAGGCGCTTAAGCTCGGAGCGGAAGATGCTATCGTCTACGACGCGAAGAAAGAATTCGCGGAAGATTTTATCGCGAAGGGCATCAAGGCCAACGCTTCATATCAGGGCGAATACCATCTTTCGACACCGATGGGCCGGGCTCTTACGGCAAAGATAGGAGTGCAGGTGGCCCGCAAAAAAGGAATTACATGCATAGCGCACGGCTGCACGGGGAAGGGCAACGACCAGGTGCGTTTCGACGGCTACATCACGGCACTCGATTCGAGCATGAAGGTCATCGCGCCCGTGCGTGAATGGAACATGGACAGGAAAGAGGAGATAGCGTATGCCCTCAAGAACAAAATTCCAGTTCCCGTCAAAAAGGATTTCCCATACTCGGTGGACGACAACATGTGGGGCATGACGTGGGAGGGCGGCGAGATAGAAAGTCCGAAGCTCATACCGCCGGTAAAGAAATTCCTCACGACCTACACGCGTCCGGAGAATGCACCCGCGAAATCCACGAAAGTAAAGCTCGCATTCAAGAACGGGCTTCCGACGAAGCTGAACGGCAAGAAACTTCCACTCTCGGAAATCATAATGAGGTTAAACCTCATTGGCGGAGCGCATGGCGTGGGTGTCGTCTACATGATAGAGGACCGCCTCATCGGTCTCAAAGACCGCGGTGTCTATGAACAGCCGGGCGGACACTGCATCATCGAAGCACACCGTGCACTCGAGCGTTTTGTTTCTACCCGCGACTTGAATGAAATAAAGTCGCAGCTTGATGTGAAGTGGGGCTACCTCTGCTATGGCGCCAAGTGGTACGACCCTGCGATGGACGCCATCAACGCGTTCAACGATGAGATGAACACGAAAGTGAGCGGCGAGGTCACGCTCGAGCTCTACCGCGGCAACGTCAACGTCGTCGCGCTTAGTTCGCCTTATGCGATGGGGCACGCCTCTTTCAACGTGAAAGAGGGCTACAAGTACAACGTCAACGCTTCTGCGGGATTCGTCGAGGTTTACACCTTACAGATGAAAATTGCGAATGAGATAGCCCGCCGTCGCCAAGGCTTTGGCGGACAAGCGAGGAAGAACAAAAAGAATAAATAGCATATGAAAAATACTTCCATATATGAAAGTGTCAGGATGATCCGCAGTTCCATATATGGAACTATGCGAGAACGAGCAGCCCATTTGGGACTGCTTTAGAGCATTTGTGCGTTAGTCCAACTTGTCTCACAAATTTTCAGGAAGCGGTCTCAAGTCAAGGAGATCGTGAGTTCGTTGAGTACAAAAAAAGAAGCCCGATACGTAACACGGGACGGAGGCGTGATTCAACCCGCCCGCTTCGGCGGGTATCACCAACAACACTCGCAAGAAGGAAAGATAAGTCATGATTTTGCGAAACCAAGAAAAATCGCGGCAACGCAAGAAGCGAATGCGACTTCTTGTGTGCGAGCCGCCCCCACACATGCGTGCCGGGGGAGGCAAGTACGGCAACATACTAGCAAAAGAGTCGCAAAAAAAGGGCGGTATCAACCCCCGGACCACGGCTCATGGATGGGCGCGATTCATGCGAATGCTGATGTCGCCTGAATTCAACGCCCAACTGGTAGTGATCCCTGCGCCGTCCCCGCCGCTCTATGACACCACGTTCCCCCGGGACACGTACTTCGTCGGTCCGGACGGAAAGATCCATCTCTCGAAAATGGCGGCCGACTACAGGCGAAGCGATCCATTCTACATCGGTTCGCACTTGGAGAAACTCGGCCTGGAGGTGGTTAACGACTTGAACCACACGATGGATGGGCGTTCGTGTTTCCACGTGCTCCCGAACGAAACAGCGATCATCTACTGCGCCAGCGAACGGGCAGACCCAAGAGCTGCGGAAGACCTCCGGCGCATCTTTGGCATAGAAGTTCTCGTTGTGGAGCTAGTGCCGAAGTTCTTCTTCCACGGCGACGTCGCTGGCATGACGCTTTTGGGGCGGGACCCTGCGGTTTTCTGGTGTCGCGAGTCGCTCGCGAGACCGAGAGACTGGGACCTTATCCAGGACGCGTGCCGGGACGACAAGTCGAAGTTCGTGGAAGCGAGCTACGAAGACGCCTTACGGTACGCCATGAATACGCGTGTCATGAACGGCTACAAGGTCATCGCGCCGCCCGGCATGTCTACGAAGTACGTTCGCGACGTGAATTCGCTTGGCTACGAGGTCTGCATGATCGATCTCGGGCCACTCCATACGGAGTGCGGCGGTTTCGTTGCCTGTGCCACGAACGACTTTCCGGACTCGTACTACGAACAAAGAGTGCCACTCGATCTTCGAGGGGAATTCGCAATCCCCCGTTTCGAGCAGAATATTCGGAACTATCCAAAGCGGGAGATGGTCGTAGCGCAGATCTAGCCAATCGGGCTTCAACAACGCGAAGGGGAGCGGACGCATGTCGCGCCCGCCCCCTTTGCCTCTTTCTTGTACCCACTAGTGCACTTGACCAAAAAGCTGAAACCTGATATTCATGAAGATATGGAAGGCAGAGAATACATAACACTTTCAAACCCGCGATGCATGCGAGGTCTCCGCTTATTGCGGGGTTCTTGCCTCTGCGCGCATTCGTAATCAAAAAAAACGATCGTGCCGAAACAGGAGCTCCGCAAGGGCTCCTGTTCTTTACAACTTAGGCCACCGGTCCCATCCTAGAGATACGAAGGAGATGTCAATGCATGCACCATGCAATTCTCCTTGTCCGTATACTCTGGACCAGGAGAAGCCGCCGGGCCTTTACCCGGTTCTCGAAAGCGCGTTCTGGCAGCACAGGAGGAATCTCCTCGTTGCGCTCTGGAACGGACTGTCAACGGCCAATATGGCGCTCTACGAACTGTGGCTCAGCGAGAATTCTCACTTCCCTGAGAATATCGCGAACATTGCCAAGGCATTCGAGGAAAAGCAGGCCGAAAAAAAGCAGGGGTGAGTGCGTGCGCGTAAAGCGTCCACCCCTGCAACCTTCTTTAGAAAAGTCAAACAAGCATATGCAACTACAAAAACACAAAATAAAATATCCGGTGCTGGAAAAAGTACTCCACTCTGCGAAGGAGGAATTCCGCTTACTTCAAGCGGCGTATTCGGCAGAAGAATTGCGCAAACACGAGGAACGCTTGGCGACCGGCTCGTGGGAGGCAAGCTTCTTACCGAGTATAGTTCAGGGCGCTAGGACGCGGCTCGCCGAAAAGGCCAAAGTCTTATGACCTCATTAAATAAAAATGCATTGCACGGACGCAGCTTTCTCTCGATAGCCGATGTGTCGCCGGCGGAACTCACGTCCATTCTGACTACTGCGAGGGCGCAAAAGAAACGCAAATTTCCCAACTCCCTCAGGGGCAAGAGCCTTGCCCTCCTGTTCGAGAAGCCGTCGCTTCGCACGAAGGTGAGCTTCAGCGTCGCGATTGCCCAACTTGGAGGCCACAGCGTGTACCTTGGTCAAAACGAGGTTGGTCTAGCTCAACGAGAATCTATAGCTGACGTCGCGCGGACGCTTTCCCGCTACGTGCAGGGGATAGTTGCCCGCGTTTTTGCCCACCAATCGCTCATTGAGCTGGCGGAGCACGCAAAAGTCCCGGTTATCAACGCCCTCTCGGACGTCGAGCATCCATGTCAGGCACTCGCGGACTTTCTAACCATTCAGGAACACAAAAAAACTATTCGCGGTCTTCGCATTGCGTACGTCGGAGACGGGAATAACATCGCGGCGTCGCTCGCGCAGGGAGCCGTGATGCTGGGAGCGGACTTTGTTATCGCATCTCCAAAAAGGTACGAACTGCCCGGTTCGATCGTGCGTACTGCGCATGGATTTACCAAAACAGGCGGGAGTTTCTCCAAGGCGAACACCCCCGAAGACGCGGTTCGCGGAGCAGACGTCGTCTACACCGACGTGTGGACGAGCATGGGCGACGAGCCGAGCAAGCAGCGCACCAGTGCCTTCAAGGGCTATCAGGTGACGTCCAAGCTCATGGCGCTCGCCAAGAAAGACGCCATCTTCATGCACGACCTGCCGGCGCACCGCGGCGAGGAAGTCGTGGATGAGGTGATAGACGGACCGCAATCGGTGGTCTTCGACCAGGCGGAGAACCGACTCCACGCGCAGCGTGCCCTTTTGCACTTAGTGCTGGGAACGCGCTAATATGCAAGAACGTATGCCCGCACACTAACTTTGCACTAAATTTATGCATTACGTATATACACTCTGTAGCACAAAGGATAAGAATTTGTACATTGGTCGCACCAATAATTTACGGCGCAGACTTGCTGAACACAATGATGGAAAATCGTTCGCCACGACACCACGCAGACCGTTCACTCTCGTGTATTATGAAGCCTATGTCGCAAAAGACGATGCTGAGCGTCGTGAAAGTAGTCTCAAGTTGCGTGGTCAGGCGAGAAAACACCTTATGACACGCCTTGCGGCAAGTCTGCGCCAAGTGCAAAGTTAGTGTGCGGGTATGGCAAAACTCTGGAAAAAATCAGATGCTAAAATCGCTCCGGCTGTTGAGAAGTATACGGCGGGCACGGACTACATTTTTGATGTAGAGATTTTGCCATTTGATATTCAAGCAAGTCGCGCGCATGCAAAGGGTTTGCAAAAGATAGGGATACTCAATGCTGACGAGCTAAAACAAATTGGGGAGGGCCTTGATGCGCTCGAAAAAGATTCTAAGGCAGGGAAGATAGCAATTCGCCCGGAGGATGAAGATTGTCATACCGTTATAGAAAATTACCTCGTCGAAAAGATAGGCGAGGCCGGTAAGAAAATACACACGGGCAGAAGTAGGAACGACCAGATAGCTGTCGCGATGCGCCTCTATATGAAGACCCATCTAGCGAGCCTTGAGAAAGACGCAAGAACCCTTGCCAGGCAGTTCATCGATACTGCGGAGAAATACGAGGATGTGCCCATGCCCGGCTATTCACATACCCAACAGGCCATGCTCACGACCGTTGGACACTATTTCGCCGCATACGCGGAGAGTCTACTAGATGACGCCGATCACATCGAGCAAGTAGCCGAGCACATCGACGCCAGTCCCTTGGGTTCTGCCGCTGGTTTCGGGACCTCCATCCCTGTAGACAGGGAATTCACTGCAAAAGAAATGGGTTTCGGAAAGGTACAGCTCAACACGCTCTATGTGCAGAACTCTCGCGGCAAGGTAGAGAGCAGGTACCTTGAAGCGCTCGCACAGGTAATGCTTAGCTTAGGAAAATTTGCGAATGACACTCTTCTTTTCACTTCACAAGAATTTGATTATTTCTCCGTCGATGAGTCGCTCACGACCGGCTCGAGCATCATGCCGCACAAAAAGAATCTCGACCCGATGGAAATCCTTCGCGGGCAGGTTTCCGTCGTGATGGGGAATCAGCTCATCGTGAAAGACATCGCAAAGAATCTCATGTCCGGCTACAACAGAGACGGCCAACTCATCAAAAAGCCGCTCATCGAGAGTACCCACATCGTCGAAGACAGTCTCGAAGTTGCCGGTCTCGTGCTCGCGGGGCTCACGCCAAAGCAGGAGAACATCCGCGCGAAGATACACAAGGGCATTTTTACTGCTGACATCGCGAATGAGATGGTAACGAAAGAGGGAATGGCATTCCGCGACGCATACCAAAAAGCCGCCAGTATGGAATTGGAGAATGTCCGACCGAGCGAAGAGCGAGGAAGTACTGAGCGCAGCAGCGCGAATGTAGACCTCAAGAAAAACATCGCGTCGAAGAAAAGCCTCGGCGCACCCGGTAATCTTGGGCTCAATATACTGCGCAGGCGCCTGAAGTAAAAAAACGGGGCGCCCGCAAGGACGCCCTGTTAATTTTTACCGGCACAAGCGGCATGTGATATAATCCTCCTTTAGATATGCGAAATCTCGGAGAAAAATGCGCGGTCTTCGGGGTCTACGGCAAAGGCCTCGACGTTGCGCGACTCTCCTTTTTCGGGTTATTCGCTCTCCAGCACCGAGGACAAGAATCCTCCGGCATCGCGACCTCGAACGGCGGTACGATCACCTTGTACAAGGGAATGGGGCTCGTTTCGCAGATATTCAACGACGAAATCCTAAAAGGGCTTACGGGGCACATCGCCGTCGGCCACAACAGATATTCAACGACGGGTGGCTCGGAGGTAAAGCATGCACAGCCGATGCTCGCCGCCGGCTCCTCGAAGATCCAGAAAGTTTCGTATGAAGACCCCAATCCGAGCCTCAACGAGTCGGTCGCACTTGCTTCCGGGCCCGACGATGGCGCGATAGCGCTTGCGCACAACGGCAATCTCCCGAGCACGAAAGCCCTTGAGGATTATCTGCGCGAGAAGGGTATCGACCCCGCCGAATTCTCGGATTCGCGGATGATGGTAGAAGCGATCGCGGCGCGGATGCGAGAAGGCACCCTGCTCGCCTCCGCGATAAAAGACGTACTCCCGCTTTTTACCGGCGCGTTCTCCATCGTCGTTATGGCGCAAGACGCGCTTGTCGCCGTGCGCGACCATTGCGGCATACGGCCGCTCGCTCTCGCCCGTCTTAACGGTGGCTTTGTTGTCGCTTCGGAGACATGCGCATTCTCGCCGATTGGTGCGGTGTTCGACCGTGAGGTAAGCCCAGGGGAAATGGTCGTCATTGATGCAAATGGAGTGCGCAGCGAGCAGCTCATGACGCCCAACCCGAAGCTCGACATTTTCGAGTTTGTCTACTTTGCCCGACCGGACAGCCAGCTTCTCGGCAGGTCGGTGTATGAGATGCGCAAAGAATCCGGCGTGCAATTGGCCAAGGAATACGCGGTAGAGGCCGATGTCGTGATTCCCGTCCCCGAGACCGCCGTTCCCGCCGCCATCGGATATTCGCAGGCGACCGGCATCCCGATGGAAACGGGCCTTACCAAGAATCGCTACATCCATCGCACCTTCATCACACCGGAGCAGCACGTGCGCGAGCAAGGCGTAAAGGCGAAACTCACTCCGATAGCGAGCGTCATACAAGGCAAGCGCGTCGCCGTTATGGACGACTCCATCGTGCGCGGCACGACCTCGCGGCAGATAGTCGCGATGCTCTTCGAGGCGGGCGCGAAGGAGGTACACTTCCTCGTTTCATCGCCGCCCGTTAAATTTCCCGACTTTTACGGCATCGACACCCCGAAGCAAAGCGACCTTATTGCCGCGAACAAATCAGTGGAGGAGATCGAAAAATATCTCGGTGCGACCTCGCTTCGATTCCTTTCTTATGAAGGAATGATCAAGGCCACGGGCCGTCCGGAATCCGATTTCTCGACCTCATGCTTTACCGGCGTGTATCCGATAGACATCAAGGAGCGCGCGAAAGAGATCACGTACCGCTAGTTCACGGCAAGGTAAGACCTTGCCGTAAGAGTGTGGTATTTTTATCGTATGGGAGAACGCTCGGTTCAGTTAATGCCAGAGGAGTGGTATCACTGCTACAACCGCGGGACAGATAAGCGGAAGATATTCATGGGAAAAAATGACTACGAGCGTATGCTCGCATTGTTGTGCGCGTGCAACAGTATCGAACCAGTACACGTCAGTAATTTCGAACAGGGATTCCGCAGCAAGAGTCTGGAGGATGTACTGCGCCTAGACAGACGAAGTCGCCTAGTCGACATTGGCGCATACAGCCTCATGCCAAATCACTTCCACATGCTTCTTCGAGAGAGTGCGCCGGGCGGCATCACAACATTTATGCGTAAATTCGGAACAGCGTACACGATGTATTTCAATATTCGATATGAACGAACCGGTGTACTATTCCAGGGGACATTCAAGGCAAAGCACGTCGATACCGACCAATACTTCAATCGTGTTCTCAACTACATCCATGCAAATCATGCCGATCTCTATGAACCAAAGTGGAAGAATGGAATTATCCGAAACAAATCGCGGATAAAAAAGAGGTTAGTCGAATATCGATATTCGAGCCTCTCTGATTATTGTGGATCTGCGCGGCCGGAGTCGCTCATCATCAATAAAGACGCCGCCCTTCACCTTTTAGATAGCCCGCCCAGTCTTGACGATCTTTTGGACGATGCCCGTACGTTTGCTCGGTACGAAGAGACCCTTTAGCCAATCACGGCAAGGTAAGACCTTGCCGTGGAGACCTTGCCGTGGAAAGCTCTGACCCTAGACTAGGTTAGATTTGTGTGGTATGAATTGCACGGTTGCACACTCGTGCGCCATCCATCGACGCTGCTGAAATGGAGAGCAGGTATGGCTAAGGTCCTTGACTTTATCGCTACTCGGGAAATCTGCGACCCGACGTACCCGTTTAACGGCCTCTACAGGGAGCCGCAGGCGGAGGATATCGCAGAATGTAACAAGGCCAGCATGCGCTGGTGGACGCAGGACGAACTGACGCGTATCAACCTCGTCATTTCGTCGGCAGCGCCCATCAGTCAGTGCATTGCTGCAGGTATGACGCTCGGTGCAGATATCGACGAGGTACGCATCGCCGAATCGATCCGTCCGTCGAACCGAAAGGGCGCCTTTTGGTCGGCTTTCGGGTCAAAATTCTCCAGCGATGTGAAGAACTGCCGAGTCGATAAAGAGATGCACGCCACACTCCTTAACTTCGGGATGTGGGCAGCAAAACGCGTCTACTCGCTCATGGGCGGGACAGAACAAAATCGCGAAAATGCGTTTGGGGGCGAGGGAAACGTCGCCTGCTTCGGCCCGAGTCCGTTCATCAACTACCTGGCCTTTCAAATGGCGGGCAGCACCCCCGCAATGAAAAGTGTCGGCGCTGGTTTTGAACTGTTGGAACATCATCTCCGGCCGTTCGACGGCATTCGTTTCAAGTACTCCCATGCGGGAGAAATGACGATGCTGGCCAGCATTAGCTTCCTGAAGTTCCCAACTTAACGCTCGTGCTCGAGCGAGGCGTCCGCCGAGATTGCGGGCGCCTCTTCTATATCTGGACAGTCACGTCATTCGCTTGTATCTTTGCTCAATGTCATCCAACAAGTTATATGTGCCCAGCGATACGATTTTAAAAAAATATGCCGACGTACTTATTAAATTCGCGCTCGGCGGCGGGAAGGGAATAAAAAAGGGCGACGTAGTTCGCGTGTCCGCATCGGAATCGGCAAAGCCCCTCTATATTGCGATCTGCAACACGATAGTTGACGCAGGCGGGCACATTATTTCCAACTATGGCCCTGACGAGGAGCATGGCGATAAGCGTCGCAATATCAGCGTCAACCGACATTTTTACGAATATGCCTCAGAAGATCAGCTCAAATTTTTCCCGAAGACGTATCTCACGGGGCTTGCCGAGCAGATAGATCATTCGATATTTATTCTAGCAGAGGCAAATCCTCACGCTCTCAAGGGCATAGATCCGAAACGAATAATGCAGCGAGGCGTTGCTCTCAAGCCGTTCAAAGACATGGTGAACAGGAAGGAATGGAAAGGGAAATTCACCTGGACCATCGGGCTCTACGGAACTCCGGCAATGGCGCGCGAGGCCGGACTCTCGGAAAAAGAATACTGGAACCAGATAATCAAGGCGTGTTTTCTCGATGAGAAGAATCCCATCGCGAAGTGGAAGCAAGTCTACAAGCAGATAGAACACTATCGTTCGAAGCTGAACAAACTTTCTCCAAAAATAGACAAACTGCACGCCGTCGGACCCGATATGGATATTTGGTACACTTTAGGCGAAAAACGCGCGTGGCACGCGGGAAGCGGGCGCAATATTCCGAGCTTCGAAATTTTCACCTCGCCCGATTGGCGTGGCACGAATGGCTGGATACGCATCAATCAGCCGCTCTATCGCTACAGCAACAAGATCACCGGCATCGAGCTCTGGTTCAGAGGGGGCCGCGTCGTGAAGTCGAAAGCCAAGACCAACGAGAAGCTTCTCAAGGAGATGATAGCGACGCCCGGCGCCGACAAGATAGGCGAGTACTCGCTGACCGACAAGCGCCACTCGCGCATCACGAAGTTCATGGCCGAGACCCTTTTCGACGAGAATATCGGCGGCCCGTACGGCAATTCGCACATCGCACTCGGCATGAGCTACCGCGATACATACGCGGGTGACGTCTCGAAACTCACCGACAAGGAGGCAAAGCGCCTCGGCTTCAACGATTCCTCGGTGCACACCGATGTCATTTCGACCACCCGCCGCACGGTGACCGCGCATCTAAAAGACGGCTCCAAAAAGGTTATCTACAAAGATGGAAAATTCGTCCTCTAATGCAGGATTAACACAGCGGTTCAACTTTTCCTAATTTGGTACGCCATGTTGGAAGTAACGTCGGACACACACGAATCTGGGAAGGACCCATCTGAAATATTCAGACAGTATTTCCCTCAAGGTACACTTCGGTCGATAGCGCCCGAAGACGTCGAGGGGTTCGCACGAGAATGGCTCGCTCGTATCGTAAAAGAAAATTGTGACAAACCAAACTCGAGTGTAAGTTACTTCACAGTCGAAGCGGGTAAGGATGCACGTACCTTTGTCGTTAAATACGAGGAGCAAGGGGCTGACTTTAGATGGAACGCCGCATATCTACTCGACGTGCTTGAGAAGTCACCGACGGGAGAGGGAAGTTTTGGATTCAACCCATATTCTACAAGCGCGCCGTATCCCTCAGAACTGCGCAACAAAACATTTGAGCATCACGTAAAGCGTGGATTTGGCACAAAGAGGCTCGAGGTCATGAACGCTCTTACTCGCGCATGGTACGGAAAGCCATTATCCTCAAGCCCCGAAAGTAATTTGGTCGGTCACGCGAAGGACGTGTGGACGTCACTTACCAAACTCGGTAAAGCCAGATATATTGCAGAAGAACGTCGCTTCGAGTTCCTTTGAGGAGATACTAGTCCACAGAGTATGGGCTTTCAGGATGTCCGGTTTGTGCTTTAATCCAATCATGCTCATCACACACAGAGACCTTATCGGCATCCGGGAAAAACACAAGGGGCAAAAAATCGTGCTTGGCGGGGGAGCGTTCGACATTCTGCATCAGGGGCACATCGACTATCTTCGCGATCTGCGAAAACTGGGAGACATCATAGTTATTGCCATAAAAAGCGACGCAGAGATCAAAAGCTATAAAGAGGAAGGTCGGCCGATACAGAACGAAGACGTTCGTGCGGCGATAATGGACGCAATAAAGTATGTCGATTATGTGCTCATTGCGCCTGAGCCGAGTGGCGCAGAAGAGCCCCCGCGGCTCGCCGTAGCGCGCGAACTGAAGCCCGACGTGCTCGTATCAGTGAACGAGAAGTGGAAAGCTCACGAGAGCGAACTCGCCGCGCTCGGCACAAAACTCTACATTATGCCCATCGATAAGGTGAACTCAACGACGAGCATCATCGAGCGCATCAAGAATCGTCCCGACGCATGAATCCCGTTGTGAAGTTTCGGTTCGGTTATGTTCTACGTATACTTGCTTGAAAGTCAAAAAAATGGCTCACATTATGTAGGCGCAACCGCCGACTTAAAGAAGCGCGTACAAGAACATAACCAAGGGTTAAGTCTTTCGACAAAACGGTACAGGCCGTGGAAGCTCATCTACTACGAGGCCTGTTTGAACAAAACTGATGCAGCGAGACGGGAGAAATGGCTTAAGACCACCCATGGAGGTAGAATGATCAAGGCGAGAATTCGAGAGTATTTAGTCGAGACATCGAAAGACTTAACAAACCGAAACTCTACAACAGGATGAAAACCATCTATTTCGTGCGACATGGGCAAAGTGAGGGAAACGTAAGCGCGGTCTATCAGACGGTATCCTCGCCCTTAACGGAAGGTGGTAAGAGGCAGGCTAGGTTCATTGCGGAGCGGTGTTCTAAACTGCCCATCGAAGCGGTTGTTTCCAGCACCCAATTGCGTGCAAAAGAAACGGCTTCAATTATTGCGGAAAAAACGGGACATACGGTCGAATTCTCCGACCTGTTTCGTGAACGTAGAAAGCCGTCAGAACTCAATGGAAAGTCTTTCGACGACCCCGAGGCGCAGAAGCTCAATGAAGCGTGGTGGCAAAGCCTTATTGATGCGGGACCTCGTGCAGGCGACGGAGAAAATTTCCAGGACATAGGTGAGCGGGCGGCCTCGGCACTCGAATATCTTATTGGTCGGCAGGAAGACCACATTCTTGTCGTAACGCACGGGTTCTATATGCGATATATCGTCGCGAGAGCTATATACGGGGATAAGTTGACAGGGGCGCTTTTTGCGGATTTCGCGCCGAGCCTCGTCATGGAAAATACTGGAATAACCATTTTGCGTCATGGCACCCCGAGCGTCCTGCATGCGTGGGGAAAGGCTGCCCGGTGGGAGTTGTGGGTTTGGAACGACCACGCGCATCTCGGTTGAGCACACGTTGCCGACGGACGGCAAAACTTCACCATACCCTCATGCGGACTATGGTCCGCTGATGTGTATCTATGTAATAAGGACGGCACGAGTGCCGTCTTAATGAAGTCGGAGAATGTACGTGCAATGCAAAAAAATTATGCGCTACGCACCTTTCATCCAATATCCCGGTGCCCAGGTCCACGGTGGACTGCGCGAATGGCCTCGCGTGCGTCTTCAGCGGCTCCGTCGCTTCCGAGAGGAGCACAGATTCCTTGTCAGTTCAGTGGCGGCGTCGCTATTTGCCGGCATTGTCGTTGCAAGCGGCATGAGCTCGACCTTTTCGGGTTTTGGTGCCTCTCCGGATTTCCGCAGAGAGTCCGCCGCCGCGGGTGTTGTGAAGCAAGATATGCCGATACAAGGGCTCAACATAGCGGGCAACGGGCTGACCTACATTCAAGGCGCCCGCGTCGCGCGCGTCTCCAATTCGTATCTTGAGGTTGTCTCCGAGTGGAATGCCGGCATGTTCCGCTGGACAATAAACCTTCATGCGGAGACCCGCTTCGTTCTTCCCAACGGTGAGGCGGGAACTCTCTCCGACATTAACGTAGGAGATTTTGTGGCGATCACTGGTACTCTTTCAGGCAACTCTCCAGGCGTTCTCATTGAGGGGGATGTCGTTCGACTAGTCTCTTCACAAACCAGCGACGCTCCGGTCGTATATCTGCAAGAAGTACAAAACTGAAAGACAAACTGAAAGAGTTGGCCTCCCCGGCCGTCTTAACGCTTATGTTCGTGCAGCGACCATAGGTGCCTGCGCGTTCCGGATCGGTCGAAAAACAATCAATTAACCAAGTAAAACAGGCACACATAGTATGACGAAAATAAAACAACTGCATTCACGGAATGTGGCACTGGTCGCGGGCGCTCTCCTCGTGCTCGTTATCGGGTTTGCCGCTATCGCGAGCGCAGACGAACGAGGTGAAAGGAAAGAACGTGACAACCGAGGCCCTGGCAATGGCATGCTCAACATCGTCGCGAAATTGAACATCTTCGCGCCGGACCTTAAGGTGCGTATCGACAACGAAAACGATGTGCGCGTCCAAGGTGCGACGGTGACTGCCACTTCCACGAGCGGCTTTACCGCGACGACGGTCTCGCCACCCTTGACGTTCATCGTGCAGACCGACGCTTCGACGAAGTTCAACATTAAAGGTATCGGCAAGGGGACGATCGCGAACATCGCGATCGGCGATACGGTGAACTTCAGAGGAGTTGCGCTCTCCGGTACGACGACTTCAACCTGGACAGTGAAGGCGACCCATGTGGAGGATAAGATGCAGCATCCGAAACCTCCCAAGGCGCCGAAGGGAATCGCGACGACGACGGTGCACGTGAAGGCTACAACGACAGCCCAGATACAGATCGACGCCCTCACGCGTGTCATGGAGCGGTTGCAGGCCATGATCGATCAGATGAAGATACGGTTCGGTCTGTAAACCGGCTCTGCCGGGAAAAGTTGGATCGCGACAAATAGTTGGTTTTGTTAAGGCGCGACCCCTCTTAGGGGGTCGCGCCTTTATGCACGGTTCAACCTTGCTTAACCTAAACACGTCCATGCTATAGTCATACTCCCGATATATGAGCGACTCATTGAAATTCATCCTCGGTTGGACGGCGGTGTTTCTCTTTCGCCTGATCCCCTTCCGCCCGCCGAATTTCGAGCCGATACTGGCGACCGTCATGCCGTTCTCGAAACGCTATGGCATAGCAGGCAGTTTCCTTTTCGGGTTCTTGGGCATCGTTCTCTACGACGCCGTGACGAGCGGGTGGGGAAATTGGACGTGGGTAACGGCCATCTCTTACGGACTCTTGGGCGTCGGAGCGCACTACTTTTTTAAGCATCGCGAGGCGAGCGTAAAGAATTTTCTTATCTTCGGCATCCCTGCGACTCTCGCCTATGACGCTGTGACCATGCTAATCGGCCCGATATTCAGCGGCCAATCACTCACGGTCGCATTCGTCGGGCAAATTCCTTTCACCCTCATGCACGTGCTCGGAACTACCGTTTTTGCGACTCTGCTTAGCCCGGCGCTATATCGGTGGGTGGTGCAGAGTGAGGCGATTGAGTGGAAGACCGTGTGGAGCCGGTTTCTGCGGAGGGTATAGCGGGTGTATACTTGCGAGCAATGAAGATGCACCACCTCGTCGAAACGCAGCAGTTTGACAGAGAGTCGCTCAAGGAACTTTTTGCGCTGGCATCGTCTCTCGAAGGAAAACGAGAGGACTCGCTTAAAGGCAGGATACTCGCTTCGCTTTTTTATGAACCATCGACGCGCACGCGTCTTTCCTTTGAATCAGCCATGCTCCGCCTCGGCGGCGGTGTCATAACGATGGAGAGCGGCGCCTCGTCGTCGCAATCAAAAGGCGAGACGCTTGAGGATTCGATAAAAGTGGTCAGTCAGTATGCCGATGTCATCGTCATGCGTCACTCGGAGGTGGGTGCCGCGACGCGCGCGGCGTCCGTTTCAAAAGTGCCCGTTATCAACGCTGGTGACGGCAATATGGGTCAGCATCCTACACAAGCGCTCCTGGACCTATTTACGATACAAAGCGAATTGGGAAGGGAAGACGGCATACATGTCGCGTTCGTCGGCAACCTGAAATATTATCGTTCCCCCCGCTCGCTCGCGTATCTTCTCGGCAAATATAAAGATATGAAAGTCACGTTCGTTTCCGCGCCGGAACTTCGTATGGAGAGCGATGTTTTAGAGTATCTAAAAGGCCATGGTGTTGCCGTAGAAGAGACGGAGGAAATGGGCGATTCGGTCAAAGACGCAGACGTTTTGTACCAGACGCGTATCGCGAAAGAGTGGATAAAGAACGACGCGGACTACGAGAGGCTTAGGGGGCGTTACGTCATTACGCGCGCGACGGCGGACGCCATGAAGAAGAACGCCATCATCATTCACCCACTTCCGCGCGTGGGAGAAATATCAGAAGACGTCGACCAGTCGCCGCACGCGGTCTACTTCAAGCAGGTCGGCTACGGACTCTTAGTCCGTATGGCGATACTCAAAACCATAGCGAATGGCGACTGAGCCGCTCCGAGGCAAGTATCCCTAGAAAGAGGAATATCCCGGCGATAAAATATCCGGCCAGAACGTCGCTCGCAAAGTGCAGGCCAAGATAGAGCCTGCTGAAGCCGACGAGTGCGACGAGAGTTCCAAGACCCACAAGCACATACATACGCCAGCGCGGAAAGTTTTTCCATGCGAGATAGACGATAAATCCATACAAAGCGAGTGATAACGACGAGTGTCCGCTCGGGAATGAAAACCCGTCCGTTAGGTACGCCTGATATATCACATCCGGACGCGCTCTCCCAACCAGTTCTTTAAGGGGAAAGACCACTGCTATCGTGCCCATGACGGATATGCAAAGTCCCGCAAAATTCGAAAGTCTCTCGCGGATCATCAGGAAAAGTCCAAGCGCGAGGGCGAGCCCGCCTATCATGATAGTGCTTCCGAATTGTGTGACGTAGGTGAGTAGTTGCACGAGAGCATCGCTCCGCGATGAATACAACAGCTCCAGAATATATGTATCAAGACCGCTCATACAAGAGAGAGAAACCGCGGCAGGAATATAATTACGCCAACAACGAAGGCGGCCGCTGAAGCGAGAAGGACAGCTGCGGCTGCCAGGTCTTTTATCTTCGCGATGTGCGGATCGGGGTCTGATTGGAACTTATCGCACAGCTCCTCGAGAGCGGTATTGAACACCTCTGCAGACAAGACGAAACCGATCATGAATATCACGATGAGCCATTCGGCGGTCGAGATCGCCAATAGCCATCCGAGAAGAGATATCAGAAGTGCCGCACATACTTCAAGCTTGAAGCTAAATTCCTCCTGCCATGCGATCTTTATGCCGTTAATGGCAAATCGAATATTATGTATTTTCTTCTCTAACATACGGAATATTATACAGTGTATGCGATGAGCGACGATCGACTTGCTGGAAACGCTGTTTCTTTGTGCGGCACGAGGTTGGTGACAGCCAGCATAAGTGAAATGCCGATGATGGCCGCGACGATGTGCGGAAGCCACGTTCTGCTGACCTTGATCGACTCGAACGCATGAGGAAGAAGGTCGCGTACGACCACTGATAAGAATCCGCCTGCGGCGAATCCGGCGAGAAGCGAGAGTGTAGTTGCGAACGACGCGAGAAAAAGGGCCAGGATGATACCTATAAATATCGTCGACGAAGCGGAAAAATTCAGAGTAAGTGCTTTTCGCGTTCCATAGCCAGCTTCGCGCAAGACGAAGAATTCAGAGATGCCCTGGACAAGTTCGTGAAGAAGGATACCCGCGGTCGCTGCGAGTCCTATCGTCCAATCCACGAAAAATGCCGGAACGATAATGAAGCCGTCGGTGATGTTGTGCACAGCGTCGCTTACCAGTACCTTCCGACCATCTATCGCCGTGTGGGCGTGGTCGGAGGGGATCTCATGGTGGTGGTGAACATCGGGAAGCAAGTGATGGATGATCTCCATCACTATCACTCCGGCGAGTATTGACCCAGCAGCGAGCGCTGACGAGCTCTCGCGCAGCGATTCTCCTACCAGATGATACGAAAGTATCGTCAAGACGCCCGCCGAGAAGGTCGCGAGGTACGTAAGGCGCGAACCCATCCAAGCACTCAGTGCATGGGACGCAAAAATAATACCGGATAGTGAGACCAGCATAACGCTGAAACCGGCGGCTATGGACCAAAGTACCGGCGACATGAGGATTTACTGTAGCACATGTGTTATATAATTACCGAATGCAACCGACCATATGGCACGCGATGATAGGGATCGGCCTCATTGCTCTCTTTTTCTCCATAGTCGGCACTATCGCGTATTTGCTCTACGGCCCCGGCATCACGGTCACCCTTCCTGATTTTTTTGATTTCAACACGGCAACAACGAGCGAACGTGTGGCCACTCCGGACCTCTTGGAAGGCGAGAGTGGCGTGCTTTACGCATGTGACGGAGAAAAGGCCCTCAAAGCGGAACTGTCGGAAGGCAGCGTGCGCCTTGCGCTCTCCGATGGCAGGAAGATCAGTTTGCCGCAGGCGGTTTCAGCAAGCGGAGCACGATATGCCAACACGGACGAAAGTTTCGTTTTCTGGAATAAAGACGGCAGCGCTTTTGTCGAAGAAAACGGTTCTATGACGTACGCAAACTGCACGGCTTCGATGCCGAATTAGTGCTATTATCTCGAAATGAGCGAGGCCGATATTCGATCCGAGCGCACGCGAAAGCTTGAGCTCCTGAAGGAAGCCGGGATGGAAGCATATCCGGCGAAGTCGGCGCGCGATACATCGATCGCCGATTTTTTAGCTGATTTTGATGCGCGCGAAAAGAATGGGGTCGAAGCAACTATCGCGGGACGTATCATGGCGCGTCGGGGGCAGGGCGGCATCATTTTTGCGGACATATTCGACGGCACTGGCCGCGCGCAGGTCGTTCTGCAGGCCGAAAGTACCGCAAACATCGAACTCTTCGACAAGGCCGTCGACACGGGGGATTTTGCCGAGTTCACCGGCCTTGCTTTCAAGACCAAGCGCGGCGAGCAATCGCTCAAAGCGTTGAGCTGGAGCATGCTTTCCAAATCGCTCCTCCCGATACCCGACGAGTGGTTCGGACTCAAGGATGAGGAAAAGAAACTGCGCGAGCGCGATATCGATATCCTGCTTAACCCCGAATTGCGCGCGATGTTCGTGCGGAGAGCGAAATTTTGGCAAGCCGTGCGCGACTTCTACCTTTCACGCGACTTTCTCGAGGTAGAGACTCCGGCTCTGGAAACGATGCCGGGTGGAGCCGATGCACGACCATTTGTCACGCACCATAATGCTCTTGATATCGATATCTATCTTCGCATCTCATGCGGCGAACTTTGGCAGAAGCGACTCCTTATCGCGGGGTTTCCAAAAGTGTTCGAGATCGGGCGCATATTCAGGAACGAAGGCCAGTCACGCGAGCATTTGCAGGATTACACACAGCTTGAGAGTTACGAGGCATATGCCGACAGGGATAGCGGGATGAAATTCGTGAAGGAGCTGTATCGTCACGTTGCAAAAGCCGTCTACGGCAAGTACACATTCGAGATGGGAAACCACACGGTGGACTTTGCGGAGGAGTGGCCAGTGCTCGACTTCAACGAGCTGATACGAAATGCATTCGATATAGACCCTCTCACTGCAAGCGAGGAAGACCTCATGCATGCGGCATCGAAGGCAGGGGCGGGTGATGTCCCCAACAAAGAACGCGCCGCGGATGGTCTCTGGAAAAAGATACGGAAATCCATCGCAGGCCCTGCTTTTCTTACCGGTGTTCCGATATACCTCTCGCCGCTTGCCAAGCGTTCGGCTCAAAACTCCGACACTACGCTGCGTATCCAGATAATCATGGGCGGCTCGGAGGTGGGCAATGGGTACAGCGAGCTCAACGACCCGCAGGAGCAGCGCGCACGCTTCGAAGAGCAGCAAAAATTGCGCGAGCAGGGTGATGACGAGGCACAACGGCTCGATACTGAATATCTGCGAGCGATGGAGTATGGGATGCCGCCCGCCTTCGGCTTCGGCGTCTCCGAACGCCTCTTCTCTTTTCTCGAGAACAAGCCTGCCCACGAAGCGCAACTTTTCCCCTTGTTGCGCCCCAAGACGTAGTACACTGTCCTCTCATGCCAGGACCACTCTTCATATTCATTGCCGCGATTCTGTGGGGGCTTGATGGGATATTGCGACGCTCACTCTACTCGCTTCCGCCCATCACGATAGTTTTCTACGAGCATCTTATTGGCGCTATTCTCATTGCGCCATTCCTAATTCGAGCCTGGAAGAGCGAGCGCCTCACCAGAATAGAATGGGGCATGCTCGGGATCGTCTCTCTTTTTTCAGGCATTTTGGGTACGCTCTTTTTCACGACCGCGCTTCTCAAGACCGGCTTCATCGCGTTTTCCGTCGTCTTTCTCATCCAGAAACTTCAGCCGATATTCGCCGTAACCGCAGGAGCCATCCTATTGAAGGAACGCATTACACCCACGTATCTTGCGTGGGCTGCCCTTGCGCTCATTGCCGGTTACTTCGTCACATTTCCCGGCGGTATAGTGAATTTCGGTGACGGCGGGGCTCATATCACCGCAGCGCTCTACGCACTTCTTGCGGCGATTTGTTGGGGTTCCTCTACGGCTCTCTCGCGCTATACGCTCCTCAATCACTCAAACACGCTCATCACGGGCCTGCGTTTCT
>Ga0209542_10004224_pt1 | contig 29770 bp, 53 predicted proteins | sample RifCSPhighO2_01_FD_184028 | JGI IMG/M metagenome (GOLD analysis project Ga0209542, IMG submission 184028) | Soil microbial communities from Rifle, Colorado - Rifle CSP2_plank highO2_0.1 (SPAdes) (version 2) | ecosystem: Environmental > Terrestrial > Deep subsurface > Rock core/Sediment ... | reverse complement strand
GCAACCAAGCTGGGGATGATATAAATGGCACAAGAAAAAAATAGATTAGGAAATAGCAGGCAAACTCTCATTAACCCGCAATATGCAGTTGTAACCATCAGATATAAAGGAACTGCTCAAAAAGCCCTGTATATTACAGAAGACGAGAGAATAATAGGAGATGAACGAAACCTTTATCATTTTTTAAGAAATAATGGGACTCCTGATAATCCCATTATCCAATTAATGCGCTTGCCTATAAATAAATATCATTTTAATAGAGAAGGTACGATAGAAATTTCAGAAGATTTAAACAGAGACCTTATTGAAAACGTTAGAAATGAAGGAGCAGACGAAGAAAAATTAAGATACAAACTTTGTTTAATGATGTTGAGGAGGCATAATCTAGCAGTATAATGGGAAAGAGAATAATTCAACAGGCAAGAGGGAAGGGAAGTTTAACTTACAGAGTCAGAAAGAAAGCATTTCTTCACACAATAGGATATCCTCGGGGAAATGGCGAAGCTGAAATAACAAAAATTTTCCATTCGGCAGGGCACTCAGCTCCTTTAATGAAACTTTCACTTGGAAAAGAAATAGCATTCATGCCCGCTTTCAACGGAGCATCAGAAGGGCAGAAAATTCATATCGGAGGAGAGCCAAAAGAAGGAAACGTTTCATATCTAAAAGATATTCCCGTAGGAAAACAAATTTATAATATAGAAAGAAATCCTGGTGATGGAGGAAAAATAATGAGAACAGCAGGCTCTGCCGCAGTCTTGTCTAAAAAAATGGATTACGGAAAAATATCTGTAACAATGCCAAACAGGAAAGAAATAATTTTGAGCGAAAATTGCAGGGCAACTCTCGGAAGAATTGCCGGCGACGGCCGTTTGCTAAAGCCCTTCATGAAGGCAGGGCCAAAATTTCACAAGATGAAAGCAAGGTCAAAACTCTATCCGAGAGTTTCCGCAGTCGCAATGAATGCGGTGGACCACCCATTCGGTTCGGGTAGGGGAAAAAGAATTAAATCCAAAACAGCAAAAAGAAACGCTCCTCCTGGAAGAAGAGTAGGCCACATTCGCCCAAGAAGAACAGGACATAAGAGATAAAATGGCAAAGAAAAAACAAAGACAGGCAAGAGCAGAAAAAAGGACACACATGTTTAGAGGAAAAACCCTCGAAGAACTAAAAACATTAAATGTAAGAGAATCTGCGAAGTTCATGAAATCAAGAAGCAGGCGTTCAGTTCTTAGAACTTTCGGAACAATAGAAAAATTCATCAAGCGCTGTGACAAAAAACTAGCTAAGAATAAAAAACTAAAAACTCACCAGAGAGATATAGTTATAGTCCCTCAGCTTGTCGGTCTGACAATCGGAGTTCACAACGGAAGAAACTTCCAGGAAGTCCCTATAACAGTTGAAATGATAGGCCATCGTCTTGGCGAATTCTCTCAGACAAGAGCAAAAGCAACGCACACAAGCATGGGAATCGGAGCAACTAAATCAAGCAAAGCAAAGAAGAAGTAAAATGACAACACAAACAAGACAAACAATTATTCCTTCAACAGAAAGAAGATTAGCAAGAGCCGGAGAAGGAGATATATTGGAAGAGCATTATAACATTAATTTTATCGGACATCCACATAATAAAGATATTTATGATGGGCACGTTCAGAAATTAAAACAAGCAGATTTATGGATGGACTAAAATGGCAGAAAAAGAACCAATTAAAATGAAAGAAGAAAAGAAAAAGATAGAGGCAAAACCTCTTCCGGTAGATAAAGAAAAGACAAAAGAAATAGAAGAAAAAATGAAAGAGTCAAAACCAACCGAAAAGATGGAAGAAAAAGAAAATCCTAAAGAAAAAACTCCGGAAAAATCAACTGGGAAGGCAAAGAAAAAAACAGAAACAAAACCCAAAGTTAAAAAAGAAGAAGCTGTCGCCAGAGGAAATAATTATCCGATTTCAAAGAAGCATTCAATGTACATTTCCGACTTTATCAAAAATAAATCAATAGACTCCGCTATTTCTGACCTCAACAACGTTATCAAATTTAAGAAAGCAGTTCCTTTCAAAGGAGAAATTCCTCACAGAAAAGGGCCAATGGCGTCGGGAAGATATCCTATAAAAGCTTCAAAATACTTCATCAACATTCTCAAGGGACTGAAAGGAAATGTGATTATGAACGGAATGGAACTGGAAAAAACAAGAATCTTTTCCTCTTCAGCTTCGTGGGCAGTAAGGCCAATGAGGCGCGGCGGACGCTCTGCGAAAAGGACAAACATAATAATTAAAGCTAAAGAATTCACTGGAGGAAAGAGATAAAATGGAAGAAAAAAAATTTGTAACATTTAAGAAAGAAGAGCTCGGAGTCAGAGAGTACATTAAAAACTCATTGGGAAAAGGAAGAATCAGTGAAGTAACAATAGAGTACACCCCCGTCGGAGAAAAAATCCTCGTCCACACAAACAAGCCGGGATTAGTAATCGGAAGAAAAGGAGAAAAAATTTCAGAATTAACTCGTGTTCTGAAAAAAAGATTTAACTTGGACAATCCGCATATAGAAATTGTTGAAATCACAAATTACCTTCTCGATGCACAATTAGTTGCGGACGAGATCGCTTTGCTTCTCGAGAGGCGCGGCTCCTTGAAGTTTAAAGTCATCGCATACAAAACACTTCAGAACATAATAAAAGCTGGAGCGATAGGAACAGAAATAGTCCTTTCAGGAAAACTTCCGAGCGACAGGGCGAAGAGATGGAGATTCACACACGGTTACTTGAAAAAAACGGGAGACCCAGCAAAACTGGTTGACAGGGCGCAGTCACAGGGAAAAACACAACAGGGAGTTGTAGGAGTTCAGGTAAGTATTCTTCGTCCTGACATAAATCTTTCTGATAAAATAAATGTCAATGAGGAGATGAGGCAAAAAATCAGAATGACTTCAGAAGAAATGAAATTACCCAAAGAAATTATTAAAAAACAAGCAAAGAAAAAATACGGAGGAAAAAATTAATGGCAATCCTAAGAACTAAAGATATAGAGAAAATGAGCGGAAAAGAAAGAATGGAAAAACTTAAGGACTTAAAAATGGAATTGGTCAGGGCAAATGTCTCGGCTAACAGGACAAGCTCAAAGACCAAAGAGCTTAAAAGGGCAATTTCGCGTCTCTTAACTATGAGAATCAACAAAACCTCGAAAGAGGGGGAGTTGAAAAAAACTAAATGATGGATTCAAACGAATTCAACTTACCGTCAAGCACGGACGTGTTTGAGGAAATCGCAAAGAGCGAACAGAACATAAAGGTAAGCACCCAGACGAGGAGATACGGAAAAAAAATAACACTCGTCGAGGGTTTTGACAGGCATGTAGATGTGAAAGAAATCGGAAAGCGCCTGAAAGAGCGGCTTGCATGCGGCGGCACATCTAAGAATGGCGTCGTGGAATTGCAGGGAGACCATAAGAAAAAGGTAAAACCTATTCTTGTGGAGATGGGATTTTCCGAGGACTCGATAAGCGATTGAATCAGACAGGAGAAAACATGGCGAAGAAAGAATTGAAAGAGAAAAAACAGGAGGAAGTAAAGTCGCAGCTGGAGCACTCGATGAAGCAAAGACCGGTTTCAAGCAGGGGAAGAATTTTCCAAGGGATTGTAATTGCGAAATTTCCCAAGAGAATAACCATTGAACTGGAGAGAACAATCTATATTCCAAAATATGAAAGATACATGAAAAAGCAGACAAGAATTCATGCTCGTTTGCCCGAAGAATTCAGAGATACTAAAATAGGCGACCTTGTTAAAGTCAGGGAATGTCGACCCCTTTCCAAGATAATACATTTCATCATGACTGAAATAGTCAAGAAATCTGAGGAAGGACAATGACGAGAAAAATACCTGTAGGATACTATTGGATAAGTAGAGAATTAGACCAGATGGTTAATTGTGCTGACAGAATAAGCTATAGTGCTTTAGAGAGAGATGATGCTATGCCCGTAGAAGAAGTTAAGTCGCAATTTGAATCTATGAGGGAAGCTGCAGCTTCTGCTATATCAAGATTACCTCCTGAGGTTTCAGAAACGACAACCCAAAGATTAGCTGAGAGTTTTAAATCAATAATCCAAATTTTTAATAGAAGATATAAGGAGGCAGTAGCATAAAATGGCAAAAGCAAAAAAAATCGGCGGAAAATCAATCAGCGCAAGAGGAACTCGCGGATTGAACATCGGAAGCAACGTCTTGGCATCTGATAACAGTGGAGCAAGGATTGTAAGAATAGTCGGAGTAAAAAGCGGAAAGACAAAGAAGAAAAGACAGCAGTATGCCAAAATTGCGGATCAAGTTAAAGTCTCGGTTCGCGCGGGAAAGCCGGACATGAAAGGGCAGGTTTTCGACGCTGTAATAATAAGGCAGAAAAAACCTTACAGAAGATTAACAGGAGAGCGTGTTTGCTTTGAAGACAATGCAGTCGCAATTCTTAAAGACGAAAAGGGAAATCCAAAAGGAACTCAGGTCAAAGGTCCAGTTGCAAAGGAGGTCCATGAGCGCTGGTCTTCAGTGTCAAAAATCGCTCAGTTTGTATTATGAAAGCAAAAAATAATAGAAGGATAAATGAATCATTGATAAAAGAAATTAGAGAATATGAAAGTGCAATTTTGGAATATCTCAATCAAGGAGATTCAAATTTAGCGGCAAGTGTTTTGGAAGATTCATTTAGAATTATTTCGAGAATAACACGTAATCTGAGAACACATAGTCCTTCTCCTCTACGAGATTCTCCAGCGCTATCCCCTGAAACCATGGAAGAATTATTAAGTAGATTATCTCAAACATACAGATCTATCTATGAAGGCCGTCCTTCATCAATCAACCATTTATCTTGTTCTTCAAACAACGGAGGGCGAGCAGCATAAAATGAAAAAAGAATTTTCGACTTCGTGGATATCGAGCAAGCAACCAAGAAAACAGAGAAAATACAGGGCTAATGCTCCTCTTCACACAAAGCATAAGTTTTTAAGTGCACATCTTTCAAAATCTCTTAGAGAGAAGTATGGCAAGAGAAGTTTCCCTCTTCGAAAGGGCGACGAAGTGCTTGTCATGCGGGGAGCTTTCAAAAAGAAAAAGGCAAAAGTCGTTTCAGTTGATTTAATAAGAAGCAGAATAGCTCTGGAAAATGTCCAGCGTTCAAAAAAAGACGGAACAAAAATAAATGTCTTCTTCAACCCAAGTTCTTTGAAAATAGAAGCACTCAATCTCGACGACAAAAACAGGGCAAAAGCTCTGGAGAAGGGAAAGTCAAAACACAAGGAGGAAAAAAATGCACCAAAGCAGAACACAGGTAAGTAGGAAAATACCAATACCAAGAAAAGGAACAAGATTTGTAGTTAGGGCTTTGATTAATCCTCAAAACTCTGTCCCCGTCCTGATAGCTGTAAGGGATATGCTAAAACTTGCAAGAACAAAGAAAGAAGCTAAAAAAATGATTTATAACAAGAACTTAAAAATAAACGGAAGAGAGGTAAAAGATTTCCGGGAAAGTATACAACTTTTCAACATTTTCACAGCGGGAAAATCCTACGTTTTAACGCTAATACCTACGGGAAGATTTGTATTGGAGGAATCAGATAAAAAAGAAAGACTCTGCAAGGTCGTCGACAAAAAACTGGTTAAGGACGGAAAAATACAGCTGAATCTTCATGATGGTACAAATATTTTGACAGATAAAAAAATAAGGGTTCAGGATTCCGTTTACGTTGACGCTAAATCAAAAATCGTAAAACATGTTCCGTTTGAAAAAGGGAAAAATTGTTTCATAATGGAAGGAAAATATATCGGAAATGAGGGAAAAATAGAGTCAACGGAAAAAAACAAGGCGCAGATTAAAATAGGAGAAACTGTCGCAACACTAAATAAATCAGGAGTAATCGCATTATGAAACAAGAGTTGAAACAGGAAAATCCAATGAGAGAAATAAAACTTGAGAAAGTAGTTCTCAGTTGCGGGGCTACAGGCCCTGAATTGGAAAAATCTCAGAAACTGTTGGAGATGCTGTCTGGAAGAAAAGCTCAAATTGTCAAAGCAGGTCCAAAAAAGAGAATTCCAAGTTTTGGAGTAAAGCCAAATCTTCCTCTCGGGACAATGGTTACTCTCCGAGGTGAAGAAGCTGAAAAAATATTAAGAAGGTTGCTCGGAGCAGTTGATAATTTCATAGATGAATCACAATTCGCAGATAACGCATTTTCATTTGGCATAAAAGAGTATATTGAAATTCCCGGAACAGAGTACAAGAGGGAAATCGGTATCAAAGGGCTTAATGTCACAGTGGTTTTTATAAGAGCAGGATTTAGAGTCAAGAAAAGAAAAATCAAGAGAGCAAAATTGCCTGAAAAACAAATAATTCGGTCGGAAGAAATAATAAAATTCATGCAGGAAAATTTCGAGACGGAGGTCGAATAAAATGACGGGACAAACAGAATTTCAAATTGGAAAAATCTATCAATTTTTAGATGTAGTTACTAAAGGAGATACAACATACCTGGGTACTAATGAAAATCAAAGATTCTGTGAAACCGCCTTTTCAGATGCACATGTTTTTGGAGGCATTCATCTTTTTCATACTTATCCTAAAGATGCAGTTTATCTTTTATTTGTAAGACCGAATAATTTAGAAATCTTAGAAGATGGTACAGTCACACGTAGAGATAGGAGTCCAAACGGAGAATTGGTATTTGAGACATCAAATCCTTCTAGATATAAAACACTTAAAGATTTAATAATAGGAGGTAAGCCAAGATGACAGCAAGCGATTGGAAAAAAATTACAAAGCAATTGAAAAGCAAGCCGGAAGTATTAAATAAATTCCTGAAGCACAACAAGCCGAAAGACAGAAAAATGGGAATTGCCGCAAGAAAATGTGAGCGCTGCGGAAGATTCGGAGCTCACCTCAACCAATATAATCTAAACATATGCCGACACTGCTTCAGAGAAATAGCAGAAGAAATCGGCTTCAATAAATACAGTTAAAATGTCCCAAGACACCGTCGCTGATGCGCTAAACCAAATAATGAATGCCAGAAGAGCAGGCAAGACAGAAGTAGAAGTAGAAAGACATTCAAAACTCTTGCTTTCGGTTTTGGCAATCGCTAAACTAAAAGGCTATGTAAAAAATTATAAAATTAAGGATACCTCCCTGAAAATAGAGATAGGAAATATTCATGGATGCAAGGCGGTCAAGCCAAGATTCACAGTCAAGACAGAATCAATTGAGAAATATGTCAAGCGTTATCTTCCTTCTAAATATATTGGAATAATAATAATCTCGACCTCACAGGGACTAATGACTCATCAGACGGCTCTTGATAAAAATCTTGGAGGAAGCCTAATCGCTTACTTGTATTAATGAAAACAAAAATAACCAGAGAAATAGAAATACCGGAAGGAGTAAACTGCGCCTATACAAATGGAATTTTGAAATGTCAAAAAGATAACGTCGAAATTGAAAAAGAACTTTCATATCCTCAGATAGAAATAAGAACAGAAGGAAATAAAATAATAATCTCCTGCGAAAAAGCAAACAAAAAACATTACAAAATAATTATGTCTTTTATTGCACACATTAAAAATATTTTTTCCGGTTTGTCAGAGAAGTTTGTTTATGAATTAGAATCAGCGAATATACATTTTCCTATGAGCATTAAAACAGAAGGAAACAAGGTAACCATTTCAAATTTCTTCGGAGAAAAAATACCCAGACACGCAAAGATTTCGCCTAAAGTTAATGTCGAAATAAAAGGAAATAAAATCACAGTTTCATCACACGACAAGGAAGCGGCGGGGCAAACAGTTTCAAATTTGGAGAGAGCAACAAAGATTAAGAAAAGAGACAGGAGAATCTTTCAGGACGGAATTTACTTAATTTCTAAGCCGGGAGGGAAATATGAGTAAAAGATTTATAAGGCATGATTCAGCAAGGTACTCAAAGATAGGCAAGAAAAGAAAATCTCTGCAAAAATGGAGAAGGCCGAAAGGAAGAGACAATAAGATGAGGCTTAAAAGAAAATCTTATCCTTCTTCTCCGACGGTAGGGCACAAAACAGCCAGAAAAGATTTTGGGAAAATTAAAGGTCTGACTCCAGTCATTATTTACAACATCAACGACCTGAAAAAAATCAATAAAGGTTCAATTGCAATACTTGCAAAAATTGGGGCTAAGAAGAAAATGGAAATAATAAAATATGCAGAAGAAAATAAAATAAAAATCTTAAATATTAAGGAGAATAAAAAATGAAATTGGAAAAGAAAAAATCTCTAGCGGCTAGGACTTTGAACGTGGGCGAAGGAAGAATTGTTTTCAACGTAGAAAGGCTCCCAGAAATCAAAGAGGCAATTACAAAACAGGATATAAAAGATTTGAAAGAATCCGGCGCAATAATTATAAAAGAAAAGAAGGGGCGCAGGAAAGTCGAGAGAAGAAAAACAAGGAGAAGGGCAGGCTCAATAAAGAAGAAAGTAAATACAAAAAAACAGGACTACGTAAAGCTGACAAGAAAACTCAGGACTTATCTGGCTAATTTGAAAAACCAGAAAAAAATATCTAAGGAAAATTTCAGGCAGTTAAGAAAAGAAATTCGTGCAAGTAATTTCAGAAGTTTCTCACATATGAAAGAAAGAATAAAACAAATACATGGAGGAAGTGCAAATGCCTAAAGTACAGCGTCGGAGAAGGATAGAAGCGAAGACAGATTACAAGGCAAGATTTAATCTGCTCAAATCAGAAAAGCCAAGATTAGTAGTCAGAAAAACAAATCGCTACATTCTGATTCAGATTGTCGAATCAGATATTGCACAGGATAAAATAATTGCAAGGGCAAGTTCAAAAGAACTTATTGAAAAGGGCTGGCCTAAAGCCAAAGAAGGTTCACTTAAATCTCTCGCGGCTGCTTATCTGACGGGCTTATTAATAGCAAAAAAGGCAGGCGGAAAAATCAAAGAAGCAGTTTTTGACGCAGGTTTATATAGGAGCGTTGCAGGCTCCAGAATTTATGCGGCCCTAAAAGGAGCAGTTGACGGAGGATTAAAAGTTCCTCACAAATCAGAAATTTTGCCCGATGAAGAGGCGCTATCAAAAAATGAGAAAACAAAAGACTTATTAAACAAAATAAAGGAGAAGCTCTAAATGGCGGAAAAAGAATTCAAGAATGACCCTAAGGACCTAATCGAAGCAGTTCCGGAAGAACTTGAGAAAGTGGAACCAATTCTTCCTACAGGCAGGAATTACAGGAAAAGAGAAAGAAAAACCGAAGAAGAAAGAACGAAAGAGGCGCTTGACTCATGGGTTCCTAAAACAGAATTAGGAAAAGCAGTCAGGACAGGAAAAGAAAAAGACATAAATAAAGTTTTAGAGCAAGGCAAGAAAATTCTCGAACCTGAAATAGTTGACACTCTCCTCAATATAAAAACAGACTTGATTTCAATAGGCCAGGCAAAAGGAAAGTTTGGCGGAGGAAAGAGAAGGGCATGGAGGCAAACTCAAAGAAAAACTGGAGAAGGAAACGTCTTGTCATTTTCTGCGATGGCAGTAGTTGGAGATGAGAGGGGCTATATTGGGATAGGTTACGGAAAGGCGAGCGAAACTCTTCCTTCAAGAGAAAAAGCTTTAAGAAATGCTAAAATTAATGTACAAAAAATATTCCTCGGATATGAATCTCCTGAAAATGAGCCTGAAAATGCTGTACCCCATACAGTTCCTTTCAAAGTCGAGGGCAAGTCAGGGAGCTCAAGAATCACTCTTTGGCCGGCTCCGCGTGGAACCGGATTGGTTGTCAGTGACGAATGCAAGAAGATTTTAAAACTTGCAGGAATAAAAGACGTGTACTCAAAAACAGAGGGAAAGACCAAGACTACGTTCAATGTCGCAAAGGCTTGTGTTAATGCTCTGGAAAAAACTAAAACAGGATTTCAAAAATGATTTTAATAATAAGAATTTCAGGCTGTGTAGATATAACAGGAGACATAAAAGAAGCTTTGGCGAGACTTAATCTCGGAAGAAAATACGCCGCAGTTTTGATAAAGCCGAGCAGCGACAATGAAATGCTCCTTAAGAAGCTAAGAAATCACGTTGCGTACGGCGATGTAAGCGCGGAAACAATTATCAAATTAATTAAGAAAAGAGGAAAACCTATAAAGGCCGGGGCAAAAATAGACGCAGAGAAAGTGGTTTCCGAAATGGAAAAGAAGTCTCTCTCCTCACTTGGTGTAAAACCTTTCTTCCGTCTTCACCCTCCAAGAAAAGGAATTAAATCAAAAAAACATTTTGGTATTAGCAAGGGAGTTTTGGGAGACCATAAAACAAAAATAAATGAATTGTTGGAGCGTATGTTATGACGGCAAATACAGGTTCAATGTGGGAATGTGAATGCGGGCACATAGAATATGGACGTTCGCCTCCCCCGGAATGCAAGGAGTGCAATACGCTTGGCAAATTCTCAAGAGTTCCTGAAGACATGGTGGAAAAAAAAGAAGCCGAAGCTATTTTATCTGTCCAGTCGGAGGAAGAAGATGAGAACTAAAAAAAGAAAAAAAACTACAAGATTCAGAGGAACACATACACACGGCCGCGGATTTAAGAAAAAGGCGCGTGGCTCGGGGCATCGAGGCGGAGTCGGAATGGCAGGCACGGGAAAAAGAGCAGACCAAAAGAAAACATTAATATTAAATTTGCCTGAAAAATATTTCGGAAAGAGCAAGCGCCTCGGAAAAAAAGCTTCTGTAAAGTTAAATGCAATAAATCTTCGGGATATTCAAAACAGGCTGAAGAAAGGGCAGACAGAAATAAAACTTGAAGGCTACAAAATTTTAAGTAACGGGGAATTGAAATCCAAAGTAAAAATCTTCGCGTCTGCGGCATCAAAATCAGCAATAGACAAAGTTAAAAAATCGGGCGGCGAAATTGTCTTAAAGAGTTAATTGCCTTTTTCAAATAATTTTAAAACCTCTTCAGTTTTCAAAATTCCAACTCTGTCTTGCTCCTCAAAATCTCCATCATTTGACCATATTCCAGAATTAGGCAGATATAATGCTAACGCAATAAAAGGAACATCTTTCTTGTCTATATGTCCTATGAGCCTGTCCGCTTCTTCCATATAATTTTTGTATTTCTCCTTTTCAACAATAGTTATATCCTCTGTAAGCATTCCGAACAACATTTCAAATTCATCTTTTGTGAGTCCTGATTTTTCAATTATAATATCTTCATATTTTCTTATCTCACCAGTCATAGTTTCAGGAGCATACAATAAAAACGGAGAGTCTATGAGAGGTTCTCTCGTCTTGCCATCTCTAATTAAACCTGAAATCACAATATTGCTGTCTACAACAAGAGAGTCATAATAGTCCATGGTTTTTAGCCACTGCCCTGTTTACCTTCCTCGATATTTCTTCAACATCTTTCTTAGTCAATTTGCTTTTCTGCGCTATCGCCTCGGCTATTTCTATCTTCCTTAAATGCTCATGCAATGCTCTTCGGATTACTCCGCTCCAATTCACTTCTCTGTGCCTTTGCAGTTCTTCTTTCAATTCTTTAGGTATCGCCAAAGTTATATTTACCATTTCCACTCCTGTGTAAATATGTGTAAACACATATTTAAATTTTCCCCCCAATTAATCTAAAATGTCCTAACTATCAAAAAGTAACAAATAGAAAAGTTTATTTAATAATTTATTTCTCGCATGGCAGAAAGCCAGAAAAAGCAAAACAAAAAAGCCATACGTTATAAAATTCAAGAAAGATTTTAAGAAAAATTAAAGATTATCATGAAAACAATTTAACAAAAGAAAAAGTCTTAGAGAGCTTTCAAGGCTGGCAGGCATACGCAAAATGGGCAGACAGTTTCAAACTAAGAAAACAAATAGTTAGAAAGCTATATTCCAGAACTCCCAAAATTTAAAAACTCCCTTTCTCTAAAAGTAAAATGGCACCCAACATAAAAGGCATCCTATATAATCTGCCGGAGGTAAAACGCCCTGATGAGAAGAAACTCAGTTTTAATACAAAGCTGAAATGGACTTTGCTTATTCTCGCTGCGTTTTTTATAATGGCAAACATTCCTCTTTACGGCTTGTCCGGAAACGCGTTGGCCAATCTTGAATTCTTGCAGGTCGTTCTGGCTTCCCAGTTCGGAAGTATAATCTCGCTTGGTATCGGACCAATAGTTACATCCTCCATTATTCTGCAGTTGCTCTCAGGCTCGGGAATTTTATCTATTGATACAAAAACAACCGAAGGAAAAAGATATTTTCAGGGCCTGCAAAAACTAGGGGTGATTTTTTTTATAATCTTTGAAGCGATTGTGTTTGTAGTCATGGGTGGGCTTCAGGCCGCCCCAGGGTTTGCGACAATATTAATCGCCCAGTTAATTCTCGGCGGATTGGCAATTATGTTAATGGACGAAGTAACTCAAAAATGGGGTTTCGGTTCGGGGGTTTCTTTATTTATCATCGCTGGCGTCGCATGGAGCCTCTTCACGGCACTATTCCAATTTATAGGGCCAACAGGAGAAAATTGTCTGGTTAATTTTGGGGCAACACCTTGTTCAGGAAACGTTTTAGTTATAATTCAGTCAATAATAAACGGCGCTCCAAGAGACGCGCTATCAGCGGTTGCGACAATCGCCGCTACAATTTTAATTTTCCTCGGGGTGGTCTGGGCGCAAAGCCTGAAAGTAGAAATCCCCCTAAGTTATGAAAGAATCCGCGGCTACGGAATTAAATGGCCTCTGTCTTTCTTCTACTCATCAGTCATACCTGTGATTTTAGTTTCTGCTCTGGCGGCGAACATACAGCTCTTCGGGACACTTTTGGAAAACTGGCTCGGCCATCCGACTTTCTTGGGAGGCTTCTCAAATGGCGTTCCTATTTCTGGACTGGCGTTCTGGCTAAATAGTTCAAACATGGTCGAAGCGCTTATTCGCGGGAGCTTTCAGTCAGTTCTGTTAGGCCAGGCAGCGGTGCATCTTATTTTTTACATGGCTTTCTCCGCGCTTTTTGCAGTCTTTTGGGTTAAAACTTCGGGCATGGATGAAAGCTCACAGGCAAAAAACATTCTTTCTTCAGGACTGCAAATTCCAGGATTTAGAAAAGACCCAAGGGTTTTAGAATCAATATTGAAAAGATACGTTATGCCTCTGACAATTATGGGGGGCCTTGCGATTGGTCTTCTCGCTTCCGTCGCGAATCTCTTGGGAGCCCTTACGGGAGGAACTTCAATTCTTCTTGCAGTTATGATAATGTATAAACTCTACGAAGACATAGCAAAACAACACGCCCTTGATATGCACCCCGCAATGAGAAAATTCATGTCTAACTAAGGTTTAAAAAAGAAAAGAACCTTAAACAAGGATGGTAGATATCTTAACGCTCGCTCAACAAAGTCCTAAAATCAGCGTAATCATAATTGCAGTTGCAATTTCATTTTTTATTTCTTTAATTAATTATTTCTTTCTCGATAAGGAGAGAATGAAAGAAATCCGCACAAAGCAAAAAAATATTCAAAAGCAAATAAAGGAACACCAGAAAGCTGGAAACCATGAAAAAATGATGGCTCTTCAGAAAGAAATGCTCGCGGATATGCCAGAGATGATGAAGCATTCTATGAAACCTATGCTGATAACTCTTATCCCGATTTTAATTTTATTCTCTTGGGTAAAAGGTTTTTTTGCGGAAACAGAAATCGCCTCAAGTTGGTTCTGGTGGTATCTCATTTCCGCACTAGTCTCAAGCTTAATATTTAGAAAAGTCCTTAAGCTCCCATAAAATTAATTTCTAAATAAATGATATCTATTAAATAAATAAAAATGTCAATAAAAAATCAAGTCCGCAAAAACAAGATTTAACAATTGAGAAAATGAAAGCTCTTTCCCTTAAACAACCATTTGCAGAGTTAATTTTGTAGGGGAAAAAGACAATAGAACTTAGAAAATGGAATACTAAATTCAGAGGAGAGTTTTTAATTGATATTGTCAATTTGCCGTGATATCCTAGATTTTATGAATAAAACTAAAATATTATCAAAGGTTCTATAAATTTGCTTTAATAATTATAATACCAAATACCGACGACAATTTAGTATGTTAATAACATTGAAATATCGTAGGTAAAAATCTGCTTATTTTCTGAACATTTTTTATTATTCATGTCATGATAACTTGATTGTATCTTTTTACTTCACGCTTCAAAAATTCCCGATAAAGAGGCCATGGAAAAATTCGCATTCAGCGATTTGCCAACGGGGCAGGTTCTGGGAAAAGCTGTTTTAGTAAATGTAAAAAAATACAAAAATTCCGAAGAGTTCAATAACGATAAAGATAAGCATCTCGCCTCAGAAGCTTACGGCAAATATGGATTTATCTTGTCAGATATAAAAAGAATAAAACCCTTCGGCTATAATGGAAAATTAGGTTTTTGGAATTGCGATATAATTATTTAGAATACTTTCTGAGTTCTTCGCCTTGCAGTCTCTCAAGTTTTTCGCTGTCCGTTTTGACAAGCCCTACTTCAAATCTGCTCAGGTCAAAATTTTTCTCCAAAACTTGCTTGAAAATTTTAAGGCAGAATTTTATTCCATCGTCAATTGACATTCCATCTTTATAGTCGCTTCTTAAAATTTCTCTTATTTTTTCATCGTTCTCGCCGATAGCATTTGCCCTGTATTTGAACAAATTCCCATAAACATCAGAGGTGTAAATATGTGGCTGCCTTTTATTGACACCTGCCAGCATTATAGAAACGCCGTACGGTCTTGCCCCGCCGTATTGCGTGAACTGCTGTTTCCTGTCGGCAATCATCCTCATAACTGAAATTGGTTCTATTGGAGAGTCATAAGTAACTTTATTTTGTTGAGCCAAAACTTGGGCCTGGTCAATTAAAATTCTCGCGTCGGCCAGAATGCCTGCGGAGGTTGCGATTATATGACTGTCAATTTCAAAGATTTTATGGGAAGATTCAGGCGCAAATAATTTGTCCCTTATTCTTTTATCGGCGACAATGACAACTCCGTCTTTGCAAACCAAGGCAATACTGGCGCTGCCCAGCTTGACAATCTTCTCAGCATACTCAACCTGAAGCAGATGCCCGTCCGGCGAAAACATCGTCGCTGCTCTGTCATAGCCCATTGCCTGATGCTGAATTTCTGCCGGTATCTCCATTTTAGAATCTCCTTTACAACAACCAAATGAATATGTTGTTTTTAAATTTTCCTAATATCAATTATACAATAAACTTTATTAATCCATCTGTTTTTCCAAAAACATGACCCTTGATAGAGAAGAAATTAGAAATTGGATGTTAAGTTATCTAAACCGAGGGCCAGACGGCGGGAGATATAACTTAGACAACCTTGGAGACGAAAGAACATTCAGAGAAGCAGATATAGACAGCATATTATCAACAGATATAATTATAGCAGCAGAAAAACAATTTGGTTTATCAAATATACCTTGTAGCGCTTTGGAAGGAACAATTGAAGGTTTTTTGAACTATGTTCAATCAACTACTCGTAATTAAGAATCAATAAGACCAAACTAGCAAAATATTTATAACTATCTTTTATCTACTAAAAAAATGGTAAACGTTGAAGCAAGAATGAAAGTAAAGGGAAAACATTATGAAATCCTTGTTGACCTGGACGAGGCTCTAAAAATAAAAAATAACGAGGGAAATATTAATTTTGCTTTGCAATCACAGCAAATCTACTATGACTTAAAAAAGGGAACAGCAGCCTCACAGCACGACCTCCAGGAAGCTTTCTCGACGACAAATATTTACGAAATAGCAAAATACATAATAGAAAAAGGAGAAGTCCAAAAAACACAGGAATACAGGGATGAAGAAAAGGAAAAGAAAATCAGGCAGGTAGTTAATTTAATCGTGAGAAACGCCACAGACCAAAATGACCGCCCATATACAGAAGAAAGAATAAAGTCAGCCATACATGAAATACATTACAACTTTGATAAACGCTCAGCAGAAAAGCAAATGCAGGAAGTCATACACAAACTAAAAGAAATAATCCCTATAAAAATAGAAACCAAAAGAATTAAGATTACAATTCCGGCCCAGTTCACAGGGCAGGCATATGGTATGTTGCAGGAAAACAAAGAAAGCGAGGAATGGCTCTCAAACGGAAGCCTTGCAGTCATTTTAAACATCCCAGCAGGACTCTTGATGGATTTTTACGATAAAATAAATAATATAACTCATGGCGCCGCCCAAAGCGAAGAGCTAAAGGAATAATAATTTAATCTTGATAATGAAATATTCATAAGTTAAAATAAAATTTAAGGCGATTAACCAATTAACGCACCAATTTTTCTTTATTTACCGAAGACAAAATGATTAAAAAGTGTCTAGACAATTAAAATGGGAACTTCTTGAAATTATTTCCAAAAATATACAAACAAACCCATTATATGTCGAAGTTATTTTGCGGATTATAAATTTTTAACAAATAGACTATCAATTATTTGAAAATAGAGTTAGTGCTAAAAACAGCTAATCACCTAAAAATTTTATTGCTAATTTCTAATAGCAATTTTTCAGTTATATTAAAAATAAATCACCACAATCTTTAAATATTTAAACGAACTCAACAAAACACCTAAATTAGGGAGGTAAAAAATGAACAGAAAATATCTTTTTATCGTTTTAGCGCTTTCTGCAATGCTTCTTTTAGAGACGACAGTTTACGCGCTTAACTATGCTTCACCTGGCACTGCTCCGAGTGTACCCAATGAACAAGAAGAAGACAAAGGGTGTCCTGAAGAAAGATGCGAGCCCGGAGATACATATTGTTACACCGATTCAAAAGGCGGACATCAATGTACTTGCCAGAACGGCGGTCGCTGGGGTCCTGAAGTAGATTGCAAGGATTTTGAGCAAAAATGCAGTCAAGAAGGAAATGGCGGACAATGTAAGAAAGAAGTATACTCTCCTTAATTTCCTTCAATTATTTTTTTCATTTTTTCTTCTATTTCTATTTCGTAATTGCCTATCTTACCATCAATTTCTGAAAATAACTCTGAACCGGAAGTTCCAAAATAAATAGAATCTCCATAACTTCTGTCGCTAAATGGGTCTGTGATAGAACCTGGTCCTCCAGAACCTATGGGGTGTGTAAATCTAATTTGCACCCTATTGTGAGGTAAATACAAAAACATTCTGTCTCGATAATTTTGGGATGCCCCAATAAAACTTCTTAAAAGATTTTCCCGCTTGTTACCTCCATATCTTCTTTCAAAATCTTCTAATGAACCGACACTAAAACTATCTCTATAAACTGCAATTTTTCTTTCTCCCAAAAGACCAATTATCGGAGGAATTGGTGTTAATGTGTCTGCATAAATAATTCCGCTATTCTCAAAAGAAGAGTACATTTTGTTTAATCTTGTTAAAGTGTCCTGAATTCCTTGTACATCGTCTTTAGGAATTCTTTCCTTTTCTCCCCAATCTTCAATTTCTTTAATAGTAGGAAATTTTTTTATTGTTAATTGTTTTTTATTTTTTTCAGCCCATGTCCTAAACGAGTCTTTAATTAAGGGATGTGTTGAATTTTCAATCAAAACAAAATCATCTCCCTCTCCTGAAAAATTATTAAAAGATTCTGTAGCATAATTATTCAAATAAGGAACGATATATCCGGGAGTGTGTTTAGAGGCATCTTCATACATTCTCCTATGGAATTCCCAATAATTATTTGTCCATTCTCCAATTTCTTCTATTTGTGTTACATCAGCTTTCCAGAATTTTGCGCCTTCTTTATTTATAGCATTTTTTTCCGCGTCGCATTCTTTATTTGATTTAGCTTCTTCTATGGATTTTTTCCAGAGAGTTGCTCTCGTTTTTCCCAGCACGCCTCTGTTTGTATTGCGCGGGGGATTAACATCAATATCATAAAAATCCGCAAACTCAAAATCAATCCAGTTTCCTAGATTTAGAGACACTAAAACTTCCCCACACCCATAGTGCACTTTTTCTTCACCAAATAATGTTAAAGCCCTTATAATTCCAAGTTGGTCTCTCAAAGGATATTTTTGATTTTCATCTGATGTTCTTGGGTCAAACCCAAGATGGTGATTCCTAAATTTTTCTTTCTCAATTCTAATCTCCCCTGGAGGAGAGACTTTTCCGGCGACAATATTCTCCAAAAAATTTTGAGTTTTTTGTGCGACATTTTCCCATGGCGCAGATACTTCTCCATAATAAGTCATTTTTCCTTCATTAAGCAAGTATATTCTTATTTGCGGAACTCCAGAAATACCCATGTTAGAAAAAACATTTGGAGCTTCCTCTTTTTGAGGCATTTCAAATTTTAAAACACCCGCATCTTTATTTTTTTCGCTTACATTCTCAAAAAAATCGCCTTGTTTTTTTATTTGATTGCATGGAGGGCACCAATCTCCCTTAGCAGTAAAATAAGTCACTACATATTTAGTACCATCTAATCTATCTGGGAATCTTCTTACAGCATCTCCGATTATTTCTTCCAGAGTTACTTGCGGTAAAGGATGTTCTACATAAACTTCTTCAGAGACTCCCTCCTCTTGTTTTTCAGGCAGATAATTATTTCCAAAAATAGTTGCTCCTGCTAAAATCGCAGAAATCAAACTTATTTTTCTTGATTTTCTCATATATTTACCATTTCGCTCCAATATAAAAACTCTTCCAAAAAATTTAAAAACCCCTTATCTCTAACGTTTTAAAGAAAAACAGCAGTTAAATTAAGATTATCTGCGTCAATTATTATTACAATGAATACTGAAATTAACGAGGCATATGAAGCCGAAGAAAATAATGATTCTGCAAGCGCAAAAAGAAGAGTCGTTGTCCCGGGCGAAGTCATAGTTTCCGGAGATGATTATCTTCCGGGAGATGGAACACGAAGAGAGGGCTCAAACATCGTCGCAAGCAAGTTCGGTCTTGCCGAGGAGGCGGGGAGAGTTGTCAGGATAATTTCCGTATTTGGCGCATTTGTTCCGAGAAGAAATAACGTTATAATAGGGAGAATTACAGATATCACTCACGCAGGCTGGCTGGTAGATATAGACTCAGCGACGTCAGCTTTTCTTCCAATCGAAGAATCTCCCAGATTCATAAATAGAAATGAGATGGACCAATTCCTTGAAGTAGGAGACGTAATCTCTGCAAAAATCTGGACGGTTAAAACAAGAGGAATAGATCTGACATTAAAAGGCAAGGGGCTAGGAAAACTTGAGGGAGGTTTTGTCTTCAGGGTAATTCCAAGCAGGGTTCCAAGAATTATTGGAAGAGAAGGCTCAATGGTAAACCTGATAAAAGAAAAAACAGGATGCAACGTTACCGTCGGGCAAAATGGTTGGATTTGGATAAAGGGAGATATTGATGGACAAATAAAAGCAAGAAAAGCAATTGAGTTCGTTTCTGAAAAAGTTTTTGTTTCCGGTCTGACCGAGAAAGTAGAATCATGGTTCGAGGAGCAAGAAAAATGACAGCGCGCCCCGACGGCCGAAAGCCGCATGAGTTAAGAAAAATAACTGCTAAAGTTGGCGTTGTTCCAAACGCAGATGGTTCGGCATTGTTCACATTCGGGGACACAGTTGCGATAGCGGCAGTTTATGGCCCAAGGCAGCTGCATCCACAGCATATGCAAAATCCAGAAAAAGGAATTTTAAGATGCAATTACGATTTGCTGAGTTTCTCAGTTTATGACAGAAAGCGGCCGGGCCCTTCAAGACGTTCGCAGGAAATTTCAAAAGTCACGGAATGGGCTCTCGAACCGGCTGTCGATTTGTCGGCGTTTCCAAATCAGGTCGTGGATGTGCAAATTTACATTCTTCAGGCCGACGCCGGAACAAGAACAGCAGGGATTAACGCAGCTTCAATGGCTCTGGCGCATGCAGGAATTCCAATGAGGGATTTAGTCTGTTCAGTTGCTCTCGGAAAAATAGACAAAACTTTAATTGCAGATTTGGACAAAACAGAAGAAGATTTCAAGGAGGGGGAAGGCGCGACAGATTTCGCAATAGCAAAATTGGCAAATCAGGATGAATTTTCTCTGTTGCAAATGGATGGGAAAATCCAGCCAAATTTAGTCAATGAAATAATTAAATTAGGCACTGAAGTGTCAAAAGAAATTCTTGAAGCTCAAAAAAACGCTCTGAAAAAAATAGTAAATCAGGAGGAAACTAAATGAGTTCAATGGATGTATCCAATATAACAAGAGAAAATCTTAAGAAGATGTTCTTGGAAAAGAAGAGATTTGACGGCAGGGATTTGCTGGACTTCAGGGATTTTGAAGTAGAATACGGCGTCTCAAACAAGGCAGAAGGTTCAGCTCGTGTAAGGCTCGGAAAAACAGAAGTTATAGTCGGTGTAAAACTTCAGACAGGAGCCCCTTACCCTGATTCCCTCGATAAGGGAAATTTAATGGTTTCAGGAGACTTGCTTCCTCTCGCATCTCCAAGGTTTGAGTCAGGCCCCCCCGGATTTAACTCCATAGAGTTGCCGAGGATGGTTGACAGGGCAATAAGAGAATCAGGAATGATTCAATTTGACAAGCTGGTAATAAAGGAAAAAGAATTGGTCTGGACAATAATGATTGATGTGTATCCTATTAACGACGATGGAAATTTAATTGACGCCGCGAGCATAGGAGCAATAGCAGCCCTGAGAGACACTATAATGCCTGAAATAGATAAAGATGGAAAAATAGATTACAAGAAAAAGTCAGGAAAAAAACTTCCTTTAGTGGATGAAATTTCACCTATCTCTTTCAGTTTCTTCAAGGTGGGAGATTCAATAATACTTGATCCCACAAGAGAAGAAGAAGAGGCGAGCGAAACAAGAATAACTTTCGGCGTCTCTAACTGGAACGGACAACTAATGTGTAATTCCTGCCAAAAAAAAGGAGAAGCTATTTTGACTTCAAAAGATATAGAAAACATCATGAAAGTTCTTCCGGAAAAATTTGAGGACATAAGCAAAAAGCTTAAAAGATACATTAAATAACTTTCAAAATGCAGAACCAACAATTCACAAAATACGAAATGGCAAGAATCATAGGAGCAAGAGCTCTGCAAATAGCAATGGACGCACCGCTAATACTTAAAATTTCTGAAGAAAAATTAAAAGAAATTCGCTACGATGCCCTCAAAATTGCAGAGCTTGAATTTACAGAAGGAGTTCTACCGATTTCAATAAATCGCCCAAGTCCAAGAAAAAGAGATTCCAAGCTGGGCACAGTCAAAGAAGAAAAACTAACTGAAGAAGAGCTGTTGGCAAAAGCTCAGGAAGTTGAAAAAGAAATAACTGAAGACGCCAAAGAAATGGGATTCATAAATGAAGGCGAAGAAGAAGAAGAAATTGAAGATACAGAAGCTCTGACTGAACAGTAATTGAAAATCTTTATAACTCCCTTGCCCCTAATTTTTTCATGATATTAAAAAGAGTGCGTGCAAAAAAAATAAAAGATTCCCGCGGAGAGCCTACAATTGAAGTTTCTGTGAATTGGAGAAAATCTTCGGCTCCCGCAGGCAAATCAAAAGGAGCGTATGAAACTTCACCTTACATGAATTCTCTCGACTGGAACATAAAATCAATTAATACGACGGATTTCTCAGAATTGGACGTAAATTCTTTTGACGATTTGAAATTAATAGAGAATTTTATAAAAAATAAATTAAATCTAAAAGACGCAAAACAGTTTGGCGCGAATTCTCTTTTTGCTCTTGAGTGTGCAACATTGAAAGCGCTCGCGTATGAAAGCAAAAAACAACTTTGGGAAATTATAAATCCAAAAGCAAAAAATCTTCCTGTGCCCGTTGGAAATGCCGTCGGAGGAGGAGTTCACAGCAACAACGAAAGCAGACCGACAATTCAGGAATTTTTAATCATTCCACAAAAAGAAACCATTAAAGAAAATTATAAAATAATGCGAGATACTCATAAAGAGATAAAAAAAATTTTAAACGCAAAATCCCAAAATGATGAAGGTGCTTGGGAAACTTCGAGGGAAGCAGAAGAAATTCTTGAAATTTTAGATGATAAATTCTCAGACATAAAAATAGGAATGGATGTAGCCGCTTCTTCTTTTTACAAAGAAAGAAAATATTGTTATAAAAACCAAATATTAACAGAGAAATTTCAAATAATTTATATTAATTCACTAATAAAAAGATTCGATTTATTTTATGTCGAGGACCCTCTTGAAGAAAAAGATTTTGAAGGTTTCTCAAATATTTACCGTTCGCCAAATCATTTAGTCGTAGGAGATGACTTAACAGCAACTCAGATTGACAGACTGAAAAAAGCAATTTCTAAAAAATCAATAAATGCAATGATTATCAAACCAAATCAAAACGGTTCCCTATTAGAGCTAAAAGAAATTTTTGAGATTTGCCGTCGGAATAATATCAAAACGATTCTCTCCCACCGCTCCGGAGAAACTCTTGATTCCGCTTTGGCAGATTTAGCATTCGGCTTCCAGGCGGATTTTATTAAGTGCGGCATCGCGACAAAATGGCGCGAAGTTAAGTTGAAAAGATTATGCGAGATTGAGAGGAGTTTGAAAAAGAGACGCGCTTAATTTTTACAACTTTTAAAATTGCTTAAATTTATTTGTTCGTTTCACTCACTCAACTAATACTAATTATTGTTATATCAATCTTTTTTCAGTTAGATGTCTGGCATGTAGTCTCTGAGGGTTCTAGAAAATTTATGATTTGTACATTAATCGAGCGTTGTGAGAAATGACTCTCTCTTTAACCCCAAAATTTAATCTACCTATTTGGTCTTCTAACGTGGTTAAATGTTCAGATAAGATAGATAATTCTGTTACAGATTTCTTTCCATCCGTATGATATCCGTTTATGGCATTTTGTGCCATTTTTACCAATTCAACTGCTAAGTTTACATCTGGAGCCACCATTAAATCAGGAGAAGCCAACCTTTCAAGGTTTGCAATCAAAATAGCTCTCTGTTCTAAATCTGATTTCTGATATTTTTCTCTAATAGATGACAAACAACTATCAAAATATTTGTTTTGTGATTCTTGGTATTCTTTAGTTTGATTCATAAAAAGTAAACTTATAACTTCATATTTAAACCTTTCTATTTGTTATCTTTCTTAAGTGATAACTAAACTATAGCCTTCCCTGCGGATTATTTCTCCTTCTAAATTGTCAATCAATCCTCTGCAATAAAAAGTCTTAAAAACCCTCTGTTTCTCATCTCTAAATGCCAAAAATCAAGAAAGAAGAATCTTTTATTGAAAAAAAGATGGACACAGTAAAAGAAAGTTTAGAAGAAGCAGCAGAACAAATCAAAGACATGGGAGAATCAATCTCAGGCACAGTAAAAGAAATTATCGGAGATATCTCTGGAAAAGAAGAAAAAACATTAAAAAAGAAAACAGCAAAAAAAACGCCCGAGAAGAAAGAAGAATCAAAAGAAGAAAAATTAGCAAAATTAAAAGAGAAGGCAGAAAAGCTCGCCGGGAAAATAAAATCTGACGACACCGACTTAACAAAAAAAGTAAAGGACGAAGAAGAACAAAAATACAATCTTGCGCCGATTGAAGATTATCTAAAATCATCTATTCACTTGGGAACTCGTGCCATAACTCCGGACATGAGACATTATGTTTACAAGAGAAGAGCAGACTCGTTAGCTGTTTTCAACACGGCGTTGTTAGATGAGAAGCTGACCGAAGCCGCGGACTTCTTGGCTCAGTACGCGCCGGAAGAGGTTATTTTAACCTGCAAGAGGGAGGCAGGACACAAAGCAATTGAACTGTTTTCTGAAGCAACCGGAATAAGGACATTCTCTAAATATCCTCCCGGAATTTTAACAAATCCAATTCTCGACACTTTCACAGAAGCAGAATTAATCTTCATTTCAGACCCGTGGACAGACAAAAACGCGTTGTCCGACGCAAAGAAAACAAAAGTTCCCGTCCTGGCGATTTGTGACACAAATAATTACACGATGGGCGTTGACAAAATAATTCCGGGAAACAACAAGTCCGCAAAATCTCTCGGTTTTATATTCTACCTCCTAGCAAAAATATATGTAGAAAAAAGAAAGCTCGACAGAAAAGTCCCTCCAATTTCTGAGTGGGTTGAAAACTGGGATAATTTAGTTCCGCCGAAATAAATTAATAAGTAATCTCCTAGGACTCTAGAAAATTAAATTATGAAATCTGTACCCATAAGGAGGTTATTTCTAAGCAAATAAGCTTCTAAATTTTCTATAGGTTTTGTCTCAATCTCCCACTCTTTCTTATGATCTTCGTAAGCTTTAGGATCTCTAAATTTAATGCTCGTTGCTTCGCCTATTGATAAACAAAGAAACCCAAATACGTCAATAGGGACACCAAAAGATTGTATCTCTTTTTCAGGATTAGGATGAAAGCAAGTTATCATTTCATACATACCATATCTCCATGGCTCTTTTTCCTCCTCTGTTTGCATGTAAAAAAGCCCAAGTTGATTTGCCAACTTCTATTTCTTGATAACCTTCATTATATCTATCAGTAAGAAATTGACGAGTTCCTTGCCCATTTCTTTCTTTTAGTTCTCTTGCTTTTCTTTGCTTTTCGTAATACCAATCATTCATAAAATTTCAGAAGATTAAGCTTATTTAAACTTTTCTTCTCCGTTGATTATTTCCCATCCCGAATTTTATTTCAGAAATAAATTCCCACTTTAAAGTTCTCAATCAATTATTTATAATCTAATAATCTAATTATCCAATGGAATTTAAAGAAGGAGAGATAAAGTCAAATAAAGTTTTAACTGAGTTAGACAAATTTGTAATAAATTTTATTGATATTTTGGAAAGATATGGAGAGTATGTTATTGTTTCAGGATATGTATCAATTGTTCTCGGAAGGTCAAGAGCGACTGAAGATGTCGATTTATTAGTTCCAAAGATGGATTTTTCTAAATTTACAAATTTATTCAGTGATTTGCTTTCCAATGATTATGAATGTGCAAACACTTCAATTCCAGAAGAAGCATATAAGATGCTTGATGAACACGCAATAAGGTTCTACAAAAAAGGCAAACCTATTCCCAATATGGAGTTTAAACAAATAAGCACAAATATCCACAAATATTCGTTTGAGAATAGAATCAAATTAGTGCTAAAAGAAAAAACACTTTTTATCTCTCCACTTGAACTGCAAATTCCCTACAAACTATCATTAATCTCCGACGAAGAGTTTGAAGAGGCAAGTTCTGACAAAGATTTTGAGGACGCACAACACATCTACGAATTATTTAAAGAAAAACTTAATAAAGAAGAATTGTTTCACTTTGTAAAATTACTAAAAGTTAAAAAGAAAATGGAGTGGTTGGAAAAATGAAAGCAGAAGATGTAAAAGTTGATTTTGAGGAGTTGAAAAAAGAAAAACAAAGAAACTTCAGAGAGAGAATTTGGTTTATCAAATACTGGGTTAATTATATTAAAACACACACAGACGAAGAGTGGAGCAAACAACAAAGATTTTTGATTGATTCACAATTGAAAAATGCAGGAAACATAGATTAGAAAGATAATTTAGTTCCGCCGAAATAAATTAAATCTCCACAACAATATTTCTAAATGCATCTAAAGTCGGACTTCCTTTGAGTTTTCTTCTTGCATAGTCATAACTGTGAGTAACCAACCATTTAGTCATTTCTTTTCTTTCCTCTCTTGGGCTAATTGACATATAAATATCATGCACATCATTTACAAATGCACCCCCATGTTCTTTGGCACCCCTTCCTGAGAAAAATTCTTCTATGCCTTCTGTTTCGTCAAAATAACAACAGACAAAAAATTCAGCCGTGAGTTCATTATAGTTAATTATTCTATCAACTCTTTTATTTTTGCGTCTATCATCTTCATGTTTTGGAGAAATCCTACGCATTTCCAGATTTTGAAAGTGAAAATAATGTCCTGTTTCATGAGCAACTGTAAATTCTTTTGCTGTTACTTCTTCTCCTGTGTAAATAGAGGGACTTTTTTCATCTAAACCAAGCCAATTATTAATATAAATTACGAAAGAAGCAAGGTCAGCCGTTGCATCAATGCATCCGCTAACAAAAAGGCGTCGGATAATTATTTCTATCGGAGACAGAGTAGGAGTAATTCCAACAATCGGGGACATAACTGATATAACTTTTCTATGAAATTCATTTAAATGATTCGTAAGTTGCTCTAAATTCATCACCTTCTCATTTATTGCAGATTTAAATTAATTTAGATATCATATTATCTCTGCAAAATTATCTCTAAGACTTACCTTCCCTGTAAATTAATTTCTCTCATCTCTTTTATTTTTCACAATAATTTTCCTCGCCGTAACCTTTAAATATACTTCTCGCCCACTTTCAATCGTTAAAATGTTAACTTTAATGAGTGCCTTAATGTTTAACGTCGGTAAAACCTTCTTGGTAGAAACTGCCGTCGCATATTAAGGTATGAGGTATGCAAGCGTTGAGTAACAACGTCGTAATTCTAATAATATCGGAGGCGAGTGCTTATAACAAATTTATAGTAAACTCTCATGTTCAATACGGGAGTATTGAACGTTACAAAGATTAGAAATCTTTGTTTTATATTGAGATATAAATCCAGTTGATCCTGCTGGAGGCTGCCGCTATCTGGTTTGCAATTAGACATGCAAGTCTTTTGTTTTTTCGGAAATGAGGGGCGAACTGCTCAGTAACACGTGGCTAACCTGCCCTAATGTTTGAAATAACCTCGGGAAACTGAGGCTAACGTCTTATAGGAGATTTTTTCTGGAATGATTAATCTCTCAAGTTAGGATGGGGCTGCGGCTGATTAGCTTGTTGGCGGGGTAACTGCCCACCAAGGCGATGATCAGTAAGGGCTCTTAGCGGAGGGACCCTGAGAGGGAATCTGAGACACTATTCCCAGCCTTACGGGGTGCAGCAGTCGGGAAACTTCTACAATGTACGAAAGTATGATAGAGCAAGCCAGAGTGCGTTTCTATAATTGAAACGCTTTTATGAGATGTAAAAAGTCTCATGAATAAGGACTGGGCAAGACGAGTGCCAGCCGCCGCGGTAATACTCGCGGTCCAAGTCGCAGCCACTTTTATTGGGTCTAAAACATCCGTAGCTCGTCAAGTCAGTCTCCTGTGAAATCCGGCCTCTCAAGGGTCGGGCGCGCACGAGATACTGCTTGGCTAGAGACCGGGAGACGTAAGAAGTACATATCGGGTAGCGGTAAAATGCGTTGATCCAATGTGGACTAACGATAGCGAAGGCATCTTACGAGAACGGATCTGACAGTGAGGGATGAAGGCTAGGGGCGCAAAACGGATTAGATACCCGTGTAGTCCTAGCAGTAAACCCTGCACACTAAACATCGGTACCTCCTCGAGAGGTATCGGTGCTGAAGGGAAGCCGTAGAGTGTGCTACCTGGGAAGTATAGTCGCAAGACCGAAACTTAAAGGAATAGGCGGCGGGATACTACAACCAGTGACGCGTGCGGTGAATTATATTGCCGCACAATTAATGATTTAGTAAAATTTATTAAGTTCTTTTTCATGGAATTTCTATGACTGAAATAACTATAGAGATACCTGAAGAAACTGCAAGGAAAGCAAGAATGCTCAACATAGAACTTAAACTCTTATTGGCTAGGATAGCCAAAGAAAAAGTTGAAGAACTTGAAAAGATTGAGCGATTCAGTAAAAGCGTTGCAAAATCTAAATTAACAGAGAAAGATGTAGAAGAGATAAGCGATAAAATCAACACAACAATGTGGGAATATCACAAAAAGAAATATAATCTTTAAAATGATGTTTTTAGTTACTGATATTAATGCTATTTTTTCTGCACTTATTAGCAAAGGACATTCTTTTATGATTTTCAAGTTAAATGCAGAAAAGAAGAAGTTTAGATTTATAGCACCAGAATTTATTTTGGTTGAAGCTGGAAAGCATTTAACAGAAATCGCAGAAAGAAGTTCCTTGCCGATAGAGGAGTTACAGGAGGATATGGAATTTATAAAAGAGCAGATTCATTTTATATCTGAAGAATACTATGAAGATAAAAACGAAGAAGCTCGTAAGATTTTAAGAGAGCATCTTAAGGATGTTCCTTATCTTGCTTTAGCATTAAAGAAAAACTGTAATGTCTTTTCTGGAGACAGAGTTTTTAAAAAACTTTGTCCAGGCAAAGTCAAAACGCTCAAAGAACTTTTAGAAGAATTTTACAAAAATCATTAAGAAAAAAATTTGGCTATATGCGGGAACGTCTCGTTAAGCGTTCAGTAGGAAGTTATCGTCGTGAGATGATAATTAATCACTAAAAATCTGAACGATAGAGAAAATCCGCAGGGAAGGCTAGAAAAGTTTAAATAAGTGATGATTTCTTGATTTCTATGATATTTAGAAAACCAAACTTTTTATTAAGCGAAAAGGAAAGAGAAGCAGAGAAAAGAGCTGCTATGGAAATAGTATGAGATTTTCAAGATATTTACAAACCATTTGATCAAGAGATAAACGCATCATCAGTAGGTGTGCTTTTATCCGAGCTTGAAAGTTTACAGTCTGATTTGCAAAATGGAGCAAATCCAAGAAAAGCAATAACTGTATTAAACAGAACAATTGGAAGATATAATGAAAAAGGTCACGGATCTTTAACAGGTTATCATCTAGTAAGAATCCTATAATTTTCTAGAACCCTCAGAGACTACATGCCAAACACAATTTAATTAATGTCACAAAACACCAAGTATATAAAATCTAATTAATTTTTGACTAAGTGGAAATCAAATACTCAAGACATTGGTTAGTTAAACATTCTAAAAAGAAAAAGGATATAACTAACGATGCAATTGAATTCGCTATTAAGAATTCAAAGGAGTTAAGAGATAGAAATTGGAAAGATGTTTTTAACGCAATCTCAAGAATTCCACCATCGGGAAGAATTCTAAAAGTTGTCTATAAAAAATCAAACGAAAAGATTTTTATAATCACAGCGTATTGGTTAGATTAATATGAAAACAAAAGAAACTTGGTATGATGAAGAAGCAGATGTATTAAACATAGAGATAAATGACAAAGAATATTGGAAAAGCGTTGAGCTTCCAAACGGAGTCGTTATTGACATCGCAAAAGACGGTTCAATGACATCTATTGAAATTTTAAACGCAAGTAAATTATTCTTTGGAGATACTTACAAAGTTATCTCAAATGCAAAACCTGTTTCTGAAGTTAAAATTAATTAATTGTGAAGATATAGTCCGATCCTTGCAGAGATGTAAGGAGTTGTATAGAAATATGCAACTGTTGTTATTGGAAAAGTTTATATATGTAAATAATTGTTGATTTTTATGACAAATCAAGAAACGCAAAGAGAAGAAATTGTATTATATCATGGTTCACTTGAAGAATTAAATTCTAGAGACCAGGATAAACGATACAAATTCGCTAACAAACATAGATTTTCATATGATGATTGGAGTTGGAGAAGAGATGGAGAAACTCTCAAACAAGCTTTAGCGGAAAAAGGTTATGCTGGCTTGGTCAATATGAGAACTTCTATAAGAAATATTTTATTTGTCTTACCAATACCTTTTTTTGAGGGAACTCCGATTATTAGAGTAAAATAATTTTCTAAATAACAATCGTAACACAAATGTCAATTAGATTCTACACCGTGAACCTCACCAGGATCGACAGCAGAATGAAGGTCAGTCTGAAGGGCTTACCTGACACGCTGAGAGGAGATGCATGGC
>Ga0209542_10004223_pt1 | contig 29775 bp, 25 predicted proteins | sample RifCSPhighO2_01_FD_184028 | JGI IMG/M metagenome (GOLD analysis project Ga0209542, IMG submission 184028) | Soil microbial communities from Rifle, Colorado - Rifle CSP2_plank highO2_0.1 (SPAdes) (version 2) | ecosystem: Environmental > Terrestrial > Deep subsurface > Rock core/Sediment ... | reverse complement strand
ACTTATCCTTAAATGGAAAACTTTTTAGAAAGTTCAAAAGAAAGAAAACCAAAAGAGGATGTTTATTTACTCGGTGGTTCTGATTTAGAAATGTATCAAACAAAGAAAAGATTAAAACGCTCTGGTCGGGGATATGTAGATAAAGATTTAAAATGGGGCGCAAAAATTGATGACTATAGAGACGAAATTAAAAAAATACTGGAACAAGAAAACATACCCGTAGCAGTTGAATTATCAGGGGCTGATCAAGTTGAGGGTGTGATTAATGTTGATCATCATGGAGATAAATCAGGAAATCCCGCCTCCATTAGCCAAGTTATGAAGAGAGCTGGACTTAAAATGAGTTTTATTGATGAACTTGTGGCGGCAAATGATTCAGCATATATTCCAGGAATGGAGGCGACGCTCGAAGAACACCGCAAAGATTTAGAAGCTAGAATTGGCTCAGAAAGATTTGAAAAGCTAAAAGTAAAATTGATTAATTTAATTAGAGCAAAAGACAGACAAATTCAAGGTATAAATCAAGAACAGGAAAAACAGGCAGAAGAAGCAATAAAACAACTTGAAACTGCATGTGACGGATTACTTACCATCGTCTATCTAGCGCATAGTAAATCCGCGACAGTTACCGATCGTTTATTTGGAAAATACAAAAATCTTTTAATTATCTCTGATGATGGAGAAGTTAATTTCTTTGGAGATGGAAAATTATGTCAAAACTTACAAAAAGAGTTTGAGGGAAGCTGGTCGGGGGGATCAGGTTTAGGAGAAATAGGTGAAAATGCTTATTGGGGAATGAGTAATGTAGAAAATAAAGATGTTATAGAACAAATTAAGAATTACATTAATAATTTAAAAGAGGTCGAGGATAAAAAATAACAATAATAATTAATAAATTAATTAGGAAGAATAAAATCTATGCAAGAAAAATATCAACTAAGTGAAGAAGAAACAAAGAGGGCAGAGGGAACAATGACAAAAAAACAAAAAGAACTGTCAGAAGTAAGGGAAGAAAGCCAAAAAATATTAAATGCAATGGGATTGAAGGGATATTTAGAAAGAAGTAACGAGAGAGGCCAAATGGGCATGGGAGGCTGGAATAATGATATACTCAAAGGAGAAATAAATGGTCACAAAATAGAAGTATCAAGGGGGACTGAGAGGAGAGGCACAATTGATGGAATAAATATGAGCCACTCGGATGTTGACAAGTTTTGGGAAAAATTTAGTGAAATTTTTAGATTCATGCCTGCCGCGGGAAAGGAAAGAGAGGCAATGGAAGAAATTAACGCACACGATAAAAGGGTTAGGTTGGATGCTTCTCTAAAAGAGATTGGTCTTTAGTTCAATTTCTTTGGAGTTCTCAACTTCTCAAATCGAAGCACAGGGATTATCAAGCTTGAAGCCTTTTTAGCGTACGAGTGTTTGGACATCTGATGTCCAAATTGTAATTTACGAAAATCGTTCTTGCGAGTGTTATGTTTGACTTTTTTGTATGATAGAATACCCGAAGGGATTTCCTCGCGGCTTGCCGCGAGCACCTTGTAGGAAAGTTTGAAAACCCTCGGTTTTCAAGTAAACTAGAGGCATGAGCCTCAAACGAACTTACCACAATATATATGATACCCACTACCACATTGTTTTTCCAGTTAAATACAGAAAAGCTCTATTGCAAAACGACATTCCGCTCGCGATTGCAAAACTGGCAGAGGAAATTGCTTTACGTTATGACATTGAATTTGAAAAAATTGGATATGACCAAGACCACATACATATACTTTGTAACTTTCCTCCGAAATGGAGCGGTAGCGATGTGGTGCGAATTTTCAAAAGCATTACAGGGAGAGAATTATTTAAGCAATTTCCTCTGCTTAAAAAAGAACTCTGGGGAGGAGAATTCTGGAGCGATGGATTTTACTTTGCCACAGTATCCGAGCGGGGAGATTGGAAATCGGTCGAACGATATGTTGCTAACCAAGGAAAGACAATGGCAACACCTTATCAACTTAAGCTACTCTAGCTCAGGCCTCCCTTCATACCCCGTCGGCTTGCCGCGGGGTGATTGATTTATCATAGATTCATGAAAAAGAATACATCAAAAAATAAATCTGGGTATATAAATACTGCTACTTTTGAAAAAGGTATGGATTTTATGGCAAAATCTTTTGCTAAGGTTTTTGAGAAGCTGGAGCGCCACGATAAAGCATTTGAATTAATTTTTAAAGAAATGCAAAATTGTGGCAAGGAGGCTCGAGAACACAGAATGACAATGAGTGGTTTAAATCATTCTGACATAACTCAGGAAAAAGAAATTGAAGGGTTAAAAATTCGTGTTGAAAGATTAGAACAAAAAATAAAATAATTGCAATTTTAATAATTTGTGTTAAGCTCAGAGTATGTTAAAAATAAGACTTCAGAGAATTGGCAGAAAGAACGACCCGTCATTTCGGGCTGTTTTGACTGATTCAAAAAATAGCACTAAAAGCGGAAGGTTTTTGGAAATACTTGGTACTTATAATCCAAAGGCCGGAGAAAAGAACTTAAATGCTGACAGGATAAAATATTGGATGAGTAAAGGTGCAAAATGCTCAGATACAATGCATAATTTTTTAGTGCACGATAAAGTAATCGCGGGAAGAAAGGTAAATGTTTTGCCGAAGAAAAAGCCGACGGTGAAGAGGAAGGAATTAAAAGCAAAAAAATAACTTGCCCCGCCATGGCGGGGTAAAGTATAATACGGACATAGCAGTATATCAGGTCGTAACACTGCAAAATTAGATTAAAAAAATAAAATTCTGAAACACGTATGCAAGAAGAACACGATAAGATATTTCTAGAATATGTGGTTAAAGCTCTTGTAGATAATCCAAACGATGTGAAGATTGAACGCACGGTGGACGAAATGGGTGTGCTCATTACTTTGACCGTAAATCCTGCCGACATGGGCAAGATCATCGGAAGAATGGGCAACACGGCGAAAGCTATTCGCACATTGCTCCGCATCATTGGCATGAAGAACAATGCCCGCGTTAATCTGAAGATCAATGAGCCAGAGGGAAGTGTAAGGCCAGAGAGACCAGCCGGAACCATGAGTTCTGCGCCAACGATGAAGACCGTTGACCAGGCGATGGAAGACTTGAGGGGGATTTAGTAAAGAAAGCTCCGAAGGGAGCTTTTTTACTGATCAACACCGATAGAGACTGATGGCACTGATAATGCTAAAATTAACGTATGAAAAAGGTAGAAAATTTTTTGCATGAAGATTTATCATACAAAATTAGAAGGGCTTGTTTTAATGTCCATAATACTTTAGGCGGTGGGCACAAAGAAGGAATCTATCAAAAAGCTCTTGCTATAGAATTTGAAAAATCAGGTATAAAATTTGAAAGAGAAAAATCTTTGACTATAAGTTATGAAAATGAGAATATAGGGGTCTATCGTCCGGATTTTATAGTTAATGGAGAGATAGTCCTTGGACTTAAAGCTGTTGATTTTATGCCAAAAGATTACGAAGTTCAATTGATTCATTATCTTAAATCAACGAAATTGCCTTTAGGATTTTTAATTAATTTTGGTCCCAAGAAAGTTGATATTAGGCGTCGAGTGAATTTTATCAGTGTTCATCAGTAATTTATCAGAGTAATCAGTATATGACATTCCATGTCATCACAATTTTTCCGGATATTTTTAATTCATACTTAAATGAGTCTATTATTGGGCGGGCGATAAAGAATAAGCTAATTGAGATTAAATTTTATAATCCGCGAGACTTCATAAAAGCGCCCCAAAATAATTACAAACCTGTTGACGACAAACCATATGGTGGGGGGCCAGGAATGGTAATGCGTGCCGAGCCGATGGTAAAAGCTATTGAGAAGGCACTTTCAAAAATAAAAAATAATAAAAAGACAAAAATTATTTTATTTTCTCCATCCGGTAAAAAGTTTGTGACATCTTATGCAAAGCAAGCAGTGAAAAAACATACGGACATTATTCTGATTTCTGGCAGATACGAAGGTATCGACGCTCGAGTTCAGAAAATATTCAAAGCTGAAGAGATTTCAATAGGGGATTATGTTTTAACGGGTGGTGAACTTCCAGCGATGGTTTTGATAGATTCTATTTCTCGTCAGATTCCAGGAGTATTAGGTAAATACGAGTCTTTAGAAGAAGAACGAATTTCAACAAGCGAAGTTTACACTCGTCCTGAAGTTTTAAAATATAAGGGTAAAAATTACAAAGTCCCCAAAGTTTTACTTTCTGGAAATCATAAAAAGATAGAAGAGTGGAAGAAAAGGAATTAATATGTTAAAATAATAGTGTAGGATGATTACAGAAACTGTAGAAAAATTGAATCTTTTTAGTACAAAACAAAAGCTTAAAGCTAATGTTATTCTTGGTGATTGCTTTGATGTATTAAAAACTATGCCTAGCGATAGTATTGACTTAATTATTACTTCACCTCCCTATGCTGATCAAAGAAAAGGTACATATGGTGGGATTAGTCCAGATAAATATGTTGAATGGTTTTTACCTATCAGTAAAGAACTTTTGCGAGTATTAAAACCAACCGGTACTTTTATTTTAAATATAAAAGAAAAGATTGTTAACGGGGAGAGACACACTTATGTTATGGAATTAATTATTGCAATGAGAAAACAAGGGTGGCTCTGGACTGAAGAATTTATTTGGCACAAGAAAAATTGTTTTCCGGGTAAATGGCCAAATCGGTTTCGTGATTCTTGGGAAAGATTATTGCAATTTAATAAGCATAAAAAGTTTAATATGTATCAAGATACAGTTATGGTTCCTATGGGAAGTTGGGCAAAAGCACGGCTTAAAAATTTGAGCGAAACGGATAAACGCAGAGATAATTCGAAAGTCGGAAGTGGTTTTGGTAAAAATGTTTCAAGTTGGATAGGTAGAGAGTTGGCATATCCAACTAATGTTTTAAATATGGCTACAGAAAGTTCAAATAAACAACATAGTGCTGTATTTCCAAAAGAATTACCAAGTTGGTTTATAAAATTATTTACCAAGCCATGTGATGTTATCCTTGATCCATTTCTTGGTTCTGGTACCACTTCAATTGTTGCTTTTAATTTAGATCGTAACTCTATAGGTATTGAGATATTAGAAGAATATTACAAACTTGCTATTGATAATATTAATAACATAAAGAATTAAGATGAAAAAAATTAATTATAAAAAACTTAATGTCTTTATTGCCTCTGATGTTATCAGTCCATTTTATAGTATTCGCCTTGATAGATTAGCTAAAGTCAAATTAAATAAAGTGTTCCAAAGAAAAAATCCTTATTTATTTAAAGCAAAAAACATAGAAACTGCAGGTGATCTTGCTAGAAACATTCTTGATGCCTTTTTATCTTCACAAGAAGAAACAATTTTTGGAGATCTGATGGAAAATCTTGCGATACGCATTTCCAAACAAGTTTTTAATGGTAAAAAAGCTGAAGAAGGAAAGTTTCGTAGTATTGACTTAATATTTGAACGAGATAAAAAGATTTATATTGTTGGAATAAAATCTGGACCTAATTGGGGGAACAGTGACCAAGTGAGCACAATGAAAAAAAATTTTAAAAAAGCTCGGCAAATTATAAAAAAAGAAAAAGGTAAAAAAGAAATTATTGCAGTAAACGGTTGTATGTATGGGCGAGATAACCAACCCTATAAAATAAATAAAAAAGACAAACAACTTAATTATTACAAAATTTGTGGTCAGCCTTTTTGGGAACTTATTTCTGGAGATGGTGAGTTATATAAAAAGATTATTCAACCATTAGATAAAGAAGCTAAGAAGAGAGATGAAGTATTTAAAAGTTTATATATAAAAAAAATTAATGAAATGACAAAACATATTATTGATTTATTTTATACAAAAAATAACTTAGATTGGAATAAAATTGTTGATTATGTTTCTAAAAAATAATCAATTAGTAGTTTTTGCTAAAGAAGTTAGTCCCCAATCCATATTTGACAAAAAAGTAAAAAAAGAGTAGGCTATCTGAGATTCATTGATTGAGTATCGGATGCAATCTTCGTTTTATTATAAGGCTATAAAAAGCATTAATTTAATGTTATCCGAAGTTAGCTAATAAGAAGTTAAAGAAAAGCAATTTTTTCGTCTGTTTTTCTTTTGTTTTTTGTTGCTATTTTAGGACTCAATCAACATGCAAACGGTAACAAAGCGTCCGAAAAAATATTTTGGGAGATATAAAAAACCCCTTGTCCCGTTTCCGAATTTAATTGAAGCTCAACTCAAAAGTTATAAATGGCTGGTAGAAACCGGTATCGGGGAGGTTTTCAAGGAATTTTCTCCGATTATTGATTACTCCGGGAAAAAATTCCAGTTGGAATTTACTTCTTTTTCTTTAGGTGAATCTAAAGTTGACGAAAATGATTCCAAAATAAACAAACTTTCTTACCAAGGATTGCTGAAAGCGCGGGTAAAATTAACCAATAAAATTTTAGGCACGGTAAAAGAACAGGAAATTTTCATGTCGGAATTTCCTTTGATGACTCCGCACGGGACTTTCATTATTAACGGAGTAGAGCGTGTTATCGTGCCCCAGCTTGCGCGAAGCTTCGGAGTTTTTTTTACAGAATCTGAAACCAGAGGCATCAGATATTTCGGCGCGAAAATTATTCCCGCTCGCGGAGTCTGGATTGAAATAGAATCGGAATCGGACGAAGGAATTTATATAAGAATAGATAAAAAAAGAAAATTTCCCGCCACCGCGCTCCTGCGGGCTATGGGCTATGAGACGGATGAAATGATTTTAAGAGCGTTCGGGAACAATTCCATGGCGGAAAAAATTATCAAGAATTCTTTGGCAAAAGATGGCATAAAAAACTTGAATGATGCGTATATTGAGATTTACAAACGTCTCCGGGACGGCGATATGGCTACGGCGGAAAATGCCAAAGAATTTATCAATTCTTTATTTACGCCGGAACGCTATGACCTTTCTCCGGTCGGAAGATTTAGATTCAATCAGCGCTTTGAAAAGCCGATGGATGAAAAGGATCTCGCTTGCCGAACAATTTCCAAAGAAGATTTAGTATCGGTAATTTCCCATATCATTCTTTTGAATAATAATCCTTTGGCGAAAGCCGATGATATAGATCACCTAGGTCAAAGAAGAGTGCGCTTTGTTGGAGAGATTCTTCAACAAAAAGTTCGTACGGGAATGATGCAAATTAAAAGAAATATTCAAGACAGAATGTCTATTATTGATGTTGATACAGCGATGCCGATCCAAATTATCAACCAGCGACCGCTACAAGCTCGCATCAAAGAATTTTTTACTACCAACCAGCTTTCACAGTTTATGGCGCAAGAAAATGTGCTTTGCGAAATAGAGCATTTGCGCACTCTTTCCGCCCTTGGGCCCGGAGGTCTTACTCGTGAACGCGCCGGACTGGAAGTGCGCGATGTGCATCCTTCCCACTACGGAAGAGTTTGTCCGATTCATACTCCAGAAGGCCCGAATATTGGACTTATCCTGCATCTTTCAACTTACGCAAGAATAAATGATTTTGGAATTGTTGAAACTCCTTATGTGAAAGTTAAAAATGGAAAGATCACTAGCGAAGTAGTTTATTTAAATGCATTGGAAGAAGAAAAATATAACATTGCGCATGCCGGCACCCCCTATGATGAAAACGGAAAAATAACCGAGAAAAAAGTAGAAGCGAGAATCAAAACAGAACCGGGCGCGATTTCTCGCGAACAAGTTAATTTTATAGATGTCGCTCCGAATCAAGCTTTTTCAATCGCTACTTCAATGATTCCATTTTTGGAACACAATAACGCAAACCGCGCTCTGATGGGCAGTAATATGCAGAAACAAGCCGTACCTTGCGTGCTTCCCGAAGTACCGCTTGTCGCAACGGGTGTTGAAGAATTAGCATCACGAGATTTAGGTAGATTGGTCATTGCAGAGGAAGATGGCGTTGTTTCTTATTTAGACGCAAAAAAAATAGTTGTTAAGGGTAAAAAAGAATTAACTTATAATTTAGTCAATTTTTTGAGAAATAATAACTTCGCAGTATTTCATCATCGTCCGCTGGTGAACATTGGCGATAAGATAAAAAGAGGCGATTTGTTAGCTGATACCAGCAGTACCGTGAACGGACAGATTTCAATTGGGCAAAATATTTTTGTGGCTTTCTTGTCTTGGTCCGGCTCAACCTACGAAGACGCAATCGTTATTTCTGAGCGCCTTGTGAAAAAGAGCAAATTTACGAGCATCTATGTCGAAGAATTTACTTGCGTAGTTCGCGACACAAAACTTGGTCCCGAAATTACCACTCGCGACATACCGAACGTTGGGGAACTTAAATTAAAAGATTTGGATGAAGACGGGATTGTCCGCATCGGAGCGGAAGTCAGAGAAAACGATATCTTGGTCGGCAAGATTACTCCAAAAGGCGAAACCGAGCTTACTCCGGAAGAACGGCTTCTTCGTTCTATTTTTGCTGAAAAAGCGCGGGACGTTAAAGATACATCATTGCGAGTGGAACACGGTAAGCGCGGGCGCATTATTGGCATAAAGATTTTTTCCCGCGATTTGGGGCATACGCTTGAGGCGGGGATTATTAAAAAAATAGTTATAGAAGTCGCCCAGATCCGTAATATCTCAGTCGGAGATAAGCTTTCGGGAAGGCATGGGAATAAAGGGGTCATTTCCACAATTCTTCCGGAAGAAGATATGCCCTACACCGCCGATGGCACGCCAGTTGATATTATCCTCTCGCCACTTGGTGTTCCTTCTCGCATGAACTTGGGGCAAATTTTGGAAATTCATTTAGGCATGGCGGCCAACAGTCTCGGCTATCAGGCTGTCGTTCCGCCATTTTTGGGAGCCAGGCAGGAAGAAATAAAAGAAGAATTAAAAAAAGCCGGGCTTCCGGAAAATGGCAAATTAAAACTTTTTGATGGACGCACAGGAGAACCATTTGAGCAAGATGTAGCTGTCGGGTATATGTATATGCTGAAGCTTCATCATATGGTGGAAGACAAAATTCACATGCGTTCCATCGGGCCATATTCGCTCATTACCCAACAACCTCTTGGCGGAAAGGCTCAGGGAGGGGGGCAGAGATTCGGAGAAATGGAAGTGTGGGCTCTGGAGGGCTATGGCGCGGCCTACACGCTTCGGGAAATGCTTACTATCAAGTCCGACGACATACTTGGCCGATCTCAAACATTTGATTCAATTATTAAAAATGAAACAATCAGGCCGCCGAATTCACCCGCGTCTTTCAACGTGCTCCTCAATTATTTGCGAGGACTTGCGCTTGATGTCGATTTAAAGAAAGAAAATAAATAATATGAAAACCTTAAACACAACCGAATTTGATCAAATTGGGCTTCGGCTTGCTTCTCCGGAGCAGATAAAAGACTGGTCTTTTGGAGAAGTTACCAAGCCGGAAACGATAAATTATCGCACTGGCCGGTCCGAACGCGGTGGCCTTTTTGACGAGAAAATCTTCGGTCCGGAAAAAGATTATGAATGTTATTGCGGAAAATATCGCCGAATTCGCTACAAAGACATTATCTGCGAAAAATGCGGAGTGGAAGTTACCCGTTCCATCGTGCGCCGAGAACGCATGGGGCATATTGAGCTTTCCACTCCGGTCTCGCATATTTGGTTTTTGCGCGGAGTGCCTTCCAGAATGAGCATCCTTCTTAATATCTCCGTTTCCGATCTTGAAAAAGTGATTTATTTTGCCGGATATATCATTACCAAAGTTCATGAAAATGAAAAAGAATCAATCTTGTCCAACTTGGATAAAGAATACAAAACCAAGTTAAAAAATTCAGCTGACGATGAAATTCGCGAAAAATTGAAGAATTTGCTCTCAATTACCAAAAAAGAAATCGGGGAAATTTACGAAGGAAAAGTCTTGAATGAAATTTTCTTTCATCACTATTCCTTGAAATACGGAATCTGTTTTGAGGCCAATATCGGCGCCGAAGCCATTTATTCCATCTTTAAAAATCTTGATTTAAACAAACTAAAACATCTCACCGAAAAGATGCTTGAAAAAGCAAGCGTGGCGGAAAAAGAAAAATTGCAAAAAAGACTTTCTCTTATTCGCGCCATGACTTACGCCGGAATCCGGCCGGAATGGATGTTTTTAACCGTTATCCCGGTTATCCCGCCAGTGCTTCGCCCGATGGTGGCGCTAGACGGCGGAAGGCATGCGACATCCGACTTGAACGATCTTTACCGCCGAGTAATAAACAGAAATAACCGCCTGAAAAAATTGAAGGAAATCAACGCTCCGGACGTAATCTTGCGAAACGAAAAACGCATTATTCAAGAAGCAGTAGATGCTTTGATTGATAACTCCATCGCCAAGCAGAATGATTCCGCGGCGATGAGCCAGTCTCAAAAGCGCCCGCTAAAATCGCTTTCTGACAACTTGAAATCCAAGCAGGGCCTTTTCCGCCAAAATCTATTGGGAAAACGCGTGGACTATTCGGGCCGTAGCGTTATTGTCGTTGGTCCCGGGCTTAAACTCAGCCAGTGCGGACTGCCGAAGCACATGGCGCTTGAGCTTTTCCGGCCATTCGTAATTTCAAAAATATTGCAGGCGGAGCTCGCATTTAATATTCGTGGAGCCAATAAGCTGATAGAAGAGCGCACGGGGGAGGTTTGGGCGATATTGGAAGAAATTATTCAAGGCAAGTATGTGCTTTTAAACCGCGCGCCGACTTTGCACCGATTGGGTATTCAAGCTTTCAATCCGATTTTGATTGAAGGAAACGCTATTCAAGTGCACCCTCTTGTTTGTCAAGCTTTTAACGCTGACTTTGACGGAGACCAGATGGCCGTATATGTGCCGCTTCTTGAGGAGGCCCAGTCCGAAGCGAAAGAATTAATGGCGGCAAACAAAAACCTGCTAAAGCCTCAAAATGGCGAGCCTATCGTAAATCCCCGCATGGACATAGTGCTCGGGGCCTATTGGATGACCAAATCGGTGGACGGAGAAAAAGGCGAAGGCAAATATTTTTCCAGCCCGAATACCGCTATTACCGCATCCGATTATGAAATCGTATCTTTGCGCGCCAAGATAAAAGTTCTCGCCACCGATACGCATAAATACAGAAAATTCAACAAAGGAATTTTTGAAACTTCCGTCGGCAAGCTTCTTTTCAACAGTATTTTGCCGAATGATTTTACCTACATTAATGACGAAATGACTCACGACAGGCTGTCCTCGCTTTTAGACGAAATTATCATCCATTATGGTGTAGACAACACTCCGCCTATTTTGGACAAGATTAAGGAATTCGGATTTAAATATTCTACGGTCTCTGGCACCACCTGGGGATTGGACAATGTTTCCCTTTCCTCGGAGAAGCCGAAAATTATCGCTGAAGGCAAAAGGCGGGAAGAAAAGATTGTGGCGGAGTGGAGCGAGGGTCTTTTGTCGGAAGAAGAAAAATATCAAAAGATTATTGAAATTTGGATGCACACAAAGAAAAGCTTGGAAAAAGTTTTACCAAGTACGCTTGATAAAAACGGCTCGGCCTATGACCTATTTACCTCCAAAGCCAGAGGCAACATGAGTACTTTATCTCAGATGATCGGAATGATCGGCCTGATTCAAAATAATCAGGGCAAAATATTGGAATTCCCGATTATTCCCTGTTATCAGGAAGGGCTTTCCCCGATTGAGTATTTCATTATTACTCACGGCGCCCGCAAAGGAGCATCCGATACCGCGCTCAATACCGCAAAAGCCGGATATTTGACGCGAAGATTGGTGGACGTGGCACAGGATGTGGTTATTACCGAAGAAGATTGCGGCACGAAAGAAGGCAAGCTGGTTACCAGGGAAAATATTTCCGGAATTGAAATTCCGCTTTCCAAGAACATCCGCGGACGAGTGCTCGCCACTGACCTCAAAGACAAAGAAGGCAAAGTAGTCTACAAGAAAGGATTCTTGATTACCAAGGAAGAAGCGCGCAACATAGAAGGATCGGGTTTTACGGAAGTATTCGTTCGTTCTCCTCTTACTTGCAAAACAGTCCATGGTCTTTGCGTGCAGTGTTACGGTCTTGACCTAGGAAGAAATCATTTGGTGGAACAGGGAGAGGCGGTTGGCATAATAGCCGCTCAAGCAATCGGCGAACCGGGGACTCAGCTGACGCTCCGAACATTTCATGCCGGAGGAGTGGCCGGAACCGACATCACTACCGGTCTTCCGCGCGTTGAAGAAATATTTGAAAGACGTATTCCGAAGAACCCCGCAATTATTTCCGAGATTGGCGGAGAGGTAATTGAAATCAAAGACAAAGACGGAAAAGAAAAAATAATTAAAATTTTGTCAGATTCCAAAGAAGACGGAAAGAAAAACGAAATGGAATATGAAGTAGCATTCCGCAGAACGCCAATAGTGAAAGTGGGGGACTCGGTGAAAAAAGGTCAGCTTTTGACCGATGGATCGGCTGATATTGCCCTGATGTTTCAATTGGGTGGCAAAGAATTGGTGGAAGAATATATAATTACCGAAATCAACAAAGTTTATGAACTGCAGAGCGCCTCAATTTCCAGAAAGCATATAGAAATTATCATTCGCCAGATGTTTTCTCGCAGAAAAATAAAAGATGCCGGTGAAACTAATTTTTCAACTGGCGATATCGTTGAACACACGGCTTTTATAGAGGAAAATTTTAGAGCCGCGGAAGCCGGTGAAAAAGAAGCCAAAGCGGAGACAGTCGTGCTCGGCATCACTGAATCTTCGCTTCGCACTAAAAGTTGGCTTTCAGCCGCATCATTCCAGAATACCAATCGGGTTCTTATTGAAAACGCAATCAAGGGCGGAGTGGATAATCTGCGAGGCCTAAAGGAAAATGTGATAATCGGACGCTTAATTCCAGCTGGAACCGGATTTAAAAAATAAATTACACTTCAGTGGAGAAAGAGGAATAAAAACATGGAAAAAGAATATGACAATTGGAATAAATTAAAAAAAGATTTATCAACCAAGAAATCAAATATTTTTTTTCATGAAAGAGAGGTATGGTTTTGTTCGCTCGGTAAAAATATAGGTTATGAAGAAGACGGCAAAAATGAATTATTTGAAAGACCAATTCTTGTTATCAGGAAGTTTAACAATTATATATTTTTAGCAATACCATTAACCAGTTCAAAAAAAGATAATAATTATTATCATCAATATGAACTTAATGGAAAAACCTATGCTGGAATTTTGTCACAAATAAGACTTTTAGATAGTAAAAGACTTTCAAGAAAAATTGGCATGATAAAGGAAAGTGATTTTAGTATGATAATCAAGAAAATACACAATATTCTTCCATAAAAGACGAAACCCCCTTGCGGGGGTTTCTCGGAGGCCGAAGCCATTTACTACTGAAGTATAGCAAATGCAAAAGATATGTCAAGTAAAAAATGAAAAAGTCGAACCATTATTAATTTATAAGTTTATTTATTAACAATTTAACTAAAAACAACATGAATCAAAAAGGTCTTGTGAATTTGGTCTTGATTTTGGCACGTTGACCTTGAATGATTTTCAGTTATCTAATCAATATTCAGTTTTACCGATGTTCGCTGGTTCAATTAGTAAATCCGGGATAGAAAAATTACTAAATGACTCACGAGTGGCTGGAATATCCCTCGATAGACCAAATTACGCAAACTAAAAAATCTTAAGAAAAAAATGAATTCCCCTGTTCAAAAAATTAAGGAGAGATTGGGAATCGAGGAAATAGTTTCTTCTTACATAAAACTGGAAAAAACGGGCAGAAACCTGAAAGCCAAATGCCCGTTTCATAACGAGAAAACCCCGTCGTTTTTTATTTCGCCCGACAGGGGGACATATTATTGTTTCGGATGCGGAGCGAAGGGAGACATTTTTACTTTCGTGGAAGAATTTGAAGGTTTGGATTTCAGAGGCGCACTCAAACTGCTTGCCGGGAGGGCGGGAGTTATTTTGGAATCTTACAATCAGAGAGAAGAAGGTGAAAAAGAAAAATTATACAGAATAACGGAAGAAGCATCTTTGTTTTTTGAAAAAAACATGAAAAATAATGCAGAAGTTTTATCCTACCTAAAAAATAGGGGATTAAACGATGAAAGTATAAAAAATTTTCGTATTGGTTTTGTGAAAAATGACTGGAGAGAATCATATTCTTATCTTACGGGTCGTGGTTTTCGCGATAGTGAATTAGAAAAAGCTGGATTAGTGAAGAAAACGGAAAAGGGTTATTACGACAGATTTCGCGGACGAATTATGTTTCCTATTTCGGATTCAAGTGGGCGCATTATCGCTTTTTCCGGTCGTATTTTTGTAGATGACGGAAAATCCGCCAAGTATTTAAATAGTCCGGAGACTCCCATTTTTAACAAATCATCTGTGCTTTTCGGCATAGATAAAGCGAAAGAAGCAATTAGAAAAAATAATTTTTCCATTTTAGTTGAAGGCCAAATGGATTTGATCTTGGCTCATCAGGCGGGATTTAAAAATACCGTGGCTTCTTCCGGCACGGCCATGGCGGACTCGATTGTGTCAAAAGAAAATATTATAAACAATCTCGGGCTTATTACCAGATTGTCAAAAAATATTGTTTTGGCTTATGACGCCGATAAAGCAGGAATAAAAGCCTCCGAACGTTTTGCCAAAATAGCTTTGTCTTTGGGAATGGATGTAAAAGTCGCGGATATACCGGAAGGAATGGACCCGGCAGATTTAATTTCAAAGGTCGGGGCAGACGCTTGGCGTGAATCAATAAGAAATTCAAAACATTTTATTGAATTTATGCTTGCAAGAATACTAAAAGATATTTCTAGCGATAAAAGAAAAGCCGGCAGAGAAATAAAAGAGCGATTGCTTCCTTTTGTGAATGATTTGGAAAGCGCCATAGAAAAATCGCATTTTATCACGTTGATTAGCAATAAATCGGGTGTGCCGGAAAATGCTTTGATAGATGATCTCAAAAAAGTTGAGTCTGAATTAAAGTATGAAAAAGAGGACACGAAAATTGCCATAGAGAACGTCGAGAAAAAACTAAGAAAAGATCCCATTGAACGCAGACTTCTTGGCATCGCTTTTTGGCAAGAGGGTCTTAAAGATAAAAAAATAAATCCGGAGCCGATTTTTAAAAAGTTAGAGAAAGTAATAGAAAAATATAAAGACATAAAAGAGGATTTAATCTATGAAGTAGAAGAATTTTATTCAAATAATGAAAATTTAGAGAAGGACGTAAATGAAATGTTGCTAAACATTGAAGAAGAGTATTTAAATGAAGAGCTGATGAAGAAAATGATGGAATTGCAGAATTTAAATGGCAAAGAAGGAGAGATAGAGATTTTAAAGGAAATAAACGAATTAAGTAAGAAAAAAGAAGAAATTAAAAACGGTCGTTTAAGGAAATAAATTTTTGAATCCCATGAAAAAGAAAAAAATAAACAAAAAGAAAAAACTTTCTAAAAAAGCAAAAATAAAGAAAATTAGGGCAAAAAAAAGCAAAAAAATCAAGAAGAAAATTCTTAAAAGAAAAGTTGTCAAAAAAGAAAAGATTAAAAAATTATCTTCCGCTGAAAAAAGGGCCGGGGAATTGGCTCGTCTCTCCAATGAAATCATAGAGAAAGGAAGAAAACGCGGATTTATCACTTATGATGAGATTTTAAAGACCTTTCCCGACATAGAAAATAATATTTTGTTTTTAGATGAGCTTTATGAAAAGTTCTCTCAAGCCTCGATTGACGTGCTGGAAGGCGGGAATTTGCTCAATCTGGATATTAATTTGGATGACAAAGATCTGAACAAAGGAAGCATGTATGATTCCATCCAAATGTATTTGAAAGAAATAGGGCAGTATCCGCTTATTCGCGCCGGTGATGAAAAAGACCTGGCCAAGCGCATTGAACAGGGGGATCTGGAGGCGAAAAATTTGCTCGCCCGCGCCAATTTGCGTTTAGTGGTTTCTATTGCCAAAAAATATGTGGGCCGAAGCGCCAACTTAACTCTGCTTGATTTAATTCAAGAGGGAAATCTGGGGCTATTCAAAGCGGTGGAAAAATTTGATTGGACCAAAGGGTATAAATTTTCCACTTATGCCACTTGGTGGATTCGCCAATCCATCACTCGCGCTCTGGCTGACCAGTCAAGAACTATCCGTATTCCGGTGCATATGGTGGAAACAATTTCCAAATACAAACAAATTCACCGCCGGCTTAGTCAAGATTTGGGCCGAGAACCGCTTGCCGAGGAGATAGCTACAGAGATGGGAATTCCGGTTGAAAAAATTCATACGATTGAAAATATCAGCCAAGAGACTGTTTCGTTGGAACAACCGGTCGGAGATGACGACGATAAATCAACCTTGGAAAACTTTATCCCGGATGATAAAATCTTGCGTCCGGATCAGGAGTCTTCCCGTCGAATTCTTTCTGATCAAATACGGGAAGTTCTAAGTGAGTTAAATCCGAAAGAACGCAAAATTTTGGAAATGCGCTACGGACTTCTGGACGGCATTCAACATACTTTGGAAAGGGTGGGGGAAGAATTCGGCGTGACCCGGGAGCGTATCCGTCAAATAGAGGCCAAAGTTCACGAAAAACTCCGCCAGCATGAAAAAATTTCAAGATTGAAGAATTACTTTGATTAGTTGTTTTATTTCATTGCTCCCTTGCGTTAATTTTTGTATAATGTGATGAAGGGTCTTTTATTATTAGCTAACTTGTTCCGCGAAAGCGGAAAAAATATATGTGTCATGCAAAATGTTGCGGGGGGTGTATTGTGCACAAAACCTGCAGAGTCTTGTTAATCGTCGGAGGTTTGAATTGGGGTTTGGTGGGGATAGGAATGTTTATGAATAGCAATTTGAATGTCGTTAATTTGTTTTTAGGTTCTATGCCAACTTTGGAAGGTCTTGTTTATGCGCTGGTGGGCATTGCAGCCGTTATGAAAATTTTTGGCTGTAAATGCAAGAAGTGCTTGGAGGCCTGCGCCGTTTGCGCCACTAGTGGTAAAGAAGAAAAAATGTAGTTTTTTGCGTTTTTTCTCTAAAATGTTATATTAAGACAGACTATGGCTTCAATTTTTGACGTTGTTTTATATGTCTTGATTTTTTTGTCTGTCTACGTGCAGGTGTTTTTTTTCGTCACTTTTCTGGAAAATAGAAAAAAAATAATTATTAGGAATGGAAAAACTAAACTGAAATTTTATCCGGCAGTGACAATTGCCGTTCCTTGCTGGAATGAAGAAAATACCGTTGAAAAAACCGTGCGTTCGCTTTTGAATTTGAATTATCCCAAAGACAAAATCAAAATACTCCTTCTTGACGATGGCTCCTCTGACAATACTTTTAAGGTAATAAAGAGATTTGAAGAATATCCTAATATAAAAATTTTTCATAAGGAAAACGGAGGGAAGTATACGGCGCTGAATTTGGCGCTCCAAAATACGGAGACAGATTTTTTCGGCGGGCTGGACGCGGACTCATTTGCCGATTCGGAATCGTTGGTTCGCATTATGAGTTATTTTGAAAAAGACCCTGAAGTTATGGCCGTGGCCCCTTCAGTAATTGTGTCTGGTCCAAAAAGTATCATTAGAAATGCCCAAAAAGCCGAATATAATATGGGTGTTTATTTAAAAAAAATGCTTGGATTTTTGGGAGCCATCAACGTGACTCCGGGACCGTTGACAATTTTTCGCAAAAAAGTTTTTGACGATTTGGGGTATTATCGCCATGGCTACAATACGGAAGATATGGAAATTGCCTACAGAATGCAGAAGAACAACTATAAAATAGAACACTGCAATGATGCTTTTGTGCACACCAATACTCCGGGAACGGTTAGGAAACTTTTTCGGCAGAGGTTGCGCTGGATTTACGGTTTTATCAACAATACGATTGATTACAAAAATGTTTTATTTAGAAAAAAATACGGCAATTTCGCCTTATTTACTCTGCCCATGGGCGTTATTTCCATTGCTTCCGTCAGCTATCTTTTTGGCCGGATAATTTATAATTTAGTTCATTTTTTGTATTTAAAAATCGTCCAGCTTAAAGTTATCGGTTTTAATTTTTCTGTTAGAAGTTTTAATTTTGACCCATTTTTTGTAAACACACAATTTTTTATATTTTTGATTATTTTTATTTATCTTTTGGTTATTTTTTCAATTATTTTGGGGCGAAAAATGACCGAAGGAAAATGGAATTTATCCTTGGATATGCTTTATTTTTTCCCCGTTTTTGGTCTGATTGCTCCATTTTGGCTTCTGAAGGCGGTTTATAATACTATTTTACAAAGGAAACCGGCCTGGAGATGATTTTTAATAATTTATGATTGATTGGAAAAAATATTTAATTGTATTACTGATTACCACAGGTCTTTTTTTTACTGCAATTTATTTAAGTAATTATTTTGGTAATAAAAAGATTGATCAGCTAAAAAGTATTCAAGATAAAATAGCAATAGATATTCTTTCTTCAGAAACTCAATTTTCTTTACTTTCGGAACTATCTTGTAAAAATTTTTCTGATGCGATACTCTCAAGCGAGTTAAATGAATTGGGCAAAAAATTAGAATGGGGACAGGACAATTTAGGCAGTAGTGAGGAATTAGTTTATCTCAAGAAATATTACTCATTGCTTGAAATAAAAGATTATTTACTTGCAAAAAAGATTTCAACTCGTTGTGGTACAAAATCAACTTTTATTCTTTATTTCTATACTAAAACCGAAAGCTGTACTGAATGTGTCGGACAGGGAATAGTGCTTTCCACTTTGCGTGAAAAATATCCAGGGCTTAGGGTGTATTCTTTTGATTACAGTATTGATCTCTCGGCGGTAAAATCTATGCTTCAAATATATAAAATAAAGGACACAGCGCTTCCAGCCTTAGTAATAGAAGATGATGTCTTAACTGGATTTCATAGCTTAGAAGATCTCGAAACCCGCATTAAAGAATCTTTTAAACTTCAGGAAACAACACCGATAGAAGGAAATAATAACAAAGCGAGTTCTTAATTTTCTAAAATAATATTTTGATTTTGTGATAACATATGCTAGTCTTAAGGGTAGTACGCCGGCATAGCTCAGTTGGCAGAGCACTTCTTTTGTAAAGAAGATGTCCGGGGTTCGATCCCTCGTGCCGGCTCAATGTTGTTTTTTATAGATTTTCTTCTTCTTTTACCCGCTCTTTTATTTTTCTGATTTTGTTTTTGTATTCCGAAATCATTTTTAAAAAACTGCTCACTTCTTTTTTCTCTGGGTGCATATTCCTCTGTCTTTTGATATGTATTTCTTTTATCTTGTTTTTTGTTTCTTGGTATTTATTTTTTAGAAAATTAGCAAAACGAAAATAGGTCCTAATTGTCGCCACCAACCCGACATAACCATGTCTTTTTATGTTTTTAATGGCTGTCTGTTTCCATTCCTCCAAATGCGGAGCTTCAAAAAAAGCTTCCCTTCTGCTTAGCGTTTGTCCGCCTTGGAGCATTAAGAACTTTTTCCCGACCATAAAAACAATTCCGGAAAGCGACCCAAAAAATAAAATTATAAGAAAATACATCATTATTTTTATTTCACTTTATTGCTATATTGAGCAGATTTTTACTTCTTTGATTTTGGCTCCGACTTTTTCCAAAAGTTCGCCCACTGTTTCATCCGCGTTTTTTATAAATGCCTGATCCAGCAAAGTGCGCTCTTTGAAGTATGCCGCCATTTTGCCGTCCAGCATTTTTTTCTTAATTTCTTCGGGCTTGTCTATGCCGGCAATTTCTTTCTCAAAAACTTCTTTCATTGTTTTTTTGGCTTCCTCAGCTATTTCATCTTGTGAAATATATTCCGGCTTCATGGCGGCCACATGCATAGCCACGTCTTTCGCCAGATCCGCATCTCCGCCCTCCAAACTTACGACAACCCCTATTTTATTATTATGCGTGTAATTTCCCAAAATATCTCCATTTACTTCGTACAATTCGCCCAACTGGATGTTTTCTCCGGTTTTTTGGATTACTGGGTCTATCATCTCTTTTACGCCCGCTTTTATTTCTTCTATTCCGTTTTTTAGCGCTTGTTCCGCAAGAGTTTCCAAGAGCGTTGCGAAATCTTCATTTCTGGCGACAAAATCTGTTTCGCAGTGCAAAGATACCAACACGACCTTTTGGCCGTCCGTTTTGATGGATACTCTTCCGTCTTTAACTTCACGATTAACTTTTTTTTGCGCAATGTCGGAACTTGTTTTTTTTAAAATAGCGAGCGCTTTTTTTGTATCGCCTTCGGCTTCAATCAGGGCGTTTCGGCACTGCATTACCGAGATGCCTGTGGCATCACGAAGTTCTTTCACTTGTTCTGTGGTGATATTAATTGATGACATTTTTTATTGAGATTCTTGTTCCGCATCGAACTTATTCTGATGCGGGGTCTTTTCTGGCGCAGACATCTGACCTTCTTTATAAGCGTTTCCAATTGCGTCCACAAAAAATTTAATGGATGGTATTCCGGAGTCATTTCCAACGATGGGATAGTCAATGTCTTTGATGTTTGAATCGGAATTCAAGAGCGCGATTACCGGAACACCGGATTTTTTGGCTTCGGTCGCGGCAATATGTTCGCTGCGGGCGTCTATGATAAACAAGGCACTCGGAGCTTTTTTGAGGCCAGTCAGTCCGGAATAATATTTTGTAAGCTTTTCCATTTTTTTAGCCATTACCACTCGCTCTTTTTTTGTGTATTTGTCAAGCCCGCCTTCCGCGACATCCTTGCGGTAGTTTTCTAATTCAGCAATTCTCTTTTTTATTTCCGTAAAATTAGAGATTGTTCCGCCGATCCATCTTTCCGCAACATAGGGCATATTTAATGATTCCGCGGTATCTTTAATGGCAGTTTTTGCTTCTGGTTTCGTGCCGACAAAAAGAACAATTTTACCCGTGGCTCCCAAGTTTTTCATAAATTCTACAGCTTTATCCAGCATCATTTCTGTTCTTTCAAGATTGATTATGTCTCCCTTGTTTTTGGTGGCGTATATAAATGAAGAAACAGAAGGGTGTCTTCTGGTCTTGCTGTAGCCGTAATGCGCCCCGGCCTTGAACATTTTTTCTATAGCTGTATCATCGTTTAATGTTTTTACCATACGAAATATATTATCAGAAAGCTGTGTTTTTTGCAAATATTTCCTTGGATTTTTTTTCTTTGACCAAAAGACATTTTTCGGGTAAGATGCTCTTATGAGACAATCTAAACTTTTTACTAGGACTAGGAAAGAGAGCCCCGCTGACGAGGTTTCTAAAAACGCCGAACTTCTTATCCGTGGAGGTTTCGTGCATAAAGAAATGGCCGGAGTATATAGTTATTTACCATTAGGGCTTCGGGTGCTTAGAAAAATTGAAAATATAATAAGAGAAGAGATGGATAAAATTGGCGGGCAGGAAGTTTTGATGTCGTCCTTTCAGCCCAAAGATAATTGGGAGAAAACAGGCCGATGGAGCGCAATGGATGATTTATATAAAGTTAGTGATTCTTCCAGCAGAGAAATCGCGCTTGGTCCGACGCACGAAGAAATAGTTGTTCCTATTTTAAAAAATTATGCCTCCTCGCATAAGGATTTTCCTGTAGCTATTTACCAAATTCAAAATAAATTTCGCATGGAACTTCGCGCGAAATCAGGCATGCTTCGAGGAAGAGAATTTATGATGAAGGATATGTATTCTTTTCACACTTCAGTTGAGGATTTTGAAAATTTTTATGAAAAAATGAAAGATGTTTATAAAACTATTTTTAAGAGAGTCGGCATTGGGCACATAACTTATCTTTGTTTTGCTTCTGGCGGAACTTTCTCAGAATATTCGCACGAATTTCAAACCGTTACCTCTGCTGGTGAGGATACTATTTATGTTGATGAGGCGAGTGGTTCTGCTCTCAACAAAGAAGTTTTAAATGATGAGGTTTTGAACCAGCTCAATTTAACAAAAGAAAAATTGGCTGAACATAAGGCTATTGAAGTCGGAAATATCTTTGACTTAAAAACAAAGTATTCGGCGCCATTTGATTTGTCTTACACAGACGAAAAAGGAGAAAAGAGCACTGTTTTGATGGGTTGTTACGGTATTGGATTGGGGCGTCTTTTGGGCACAGTGGTAGAGGCGCTGGCTGACGATAAAGGAATAATTTGGCCGGAATCGATCGCGCCGTTTGCTATTCATTTGCTTGCTTTGGGGGATGACGAGGTAGTCTTGGGGGAGGCAAATAAAATATATGAAAACTTATTAAAAGCAGGTGTTGAAGTTTTATTTGACGATCGCGAAGAGGTGTCGGCCGGGGAAAAATTTTCTGATGCGGATTTGCTCGGCATGCCTTGGCGCGCGGTTGTTTCTGCCCGAAGTTTGAAGGATAACGGAATAGAATTAAAAAAACGCACCGAAGAAAAGGGGAAAATTGTTTCTTTAGACGAATTATTAAAATTACTAGCACCTAATCACTAGAACCCAGCACCCAATTCAAAATGTTTGATAAATTTTACAAATTAATTTCCAATGACATTGGCATAGACCTGGGGACTTCCAATACGCTGGTCTATTTGAAGGGTCACGGCATTGTCATAAACGAACCTTCAGTGGTGGCGGTGAATATTAAGACCAATCAAATTTTAGCCGTAGGGACTGCAGCAAAAGAGATGCTCGGACGCACGCCGGGGCATATCAAAGCCATTCGCCCGCTTGTGGACGGAGTTATTTCTGATTTTGAAGTGACGGAAGAAATGCTTTCATATTTAATAAACAAAGCGGACAAAATATCCAAGAAATTGGCGCGACCGAGAGTTTTGGTCGGCGTGCCTTCCGGGACGACCAATGTTGAAACACGGGCGGTGTATGATGCGGCCCGTAGCGCCGGCGCGCGAGAAGTTTTTCTAGTGGAAGAACCGATGGCCGCGGCTATCGGCATCCGTCTTCCGATTAAAGACCCGGTGGGTTCTATGATTATAGATATCGGCGGGGGAACGACGGATATCGCGGTTATTTCCTTGGGTGGAATTGTAAAATCAAAAAATTTAAAAATCGCCGGAGACAGATTGAACAACGATATCATCACTTATATGCGCGATGAATTCAAAATACTGATCGGAGAAAGGACTGCCGAAATGGTGAAAATTGCCGTCGGCTCGGCTATTCCCGGAGAGTATATGGAAACGGAAGTGCATGGGCGGGACCTTCTGACCGGATTGCCTAGGGAGGTAGTGGTAACGGATTCCGATATTCGCGAAGCGCTTTCAATCTCAATCAAGGGTTTGGTGGAAGGGGTAAAGGATATGCTGGAGACCACTCCGCCCGAAATTTTATCCGACATAATGCATCGGGGAATTACTCTCTCCGGAGGCGGAGCGTTGTTGGCCGGGCTTGACCAACTTTTGCAAAAAGTTCTTAAAATTCCGGTTTATGTTGTGGAGGACCCGCTTTCAGCTGTAGCTCGCGGGACGGGAGTGGTTTTGGATGACCTTCTTTTTTATAAAGATATTTTGATCGGCAATCAAGATGAATTACCTCCTAGATAAAAAAATAAAAAGAAAAAAATTTTTTAATATCGCGCTCGGCGTTTTGGTTTTGGTTATTTTATTTTATTTCAGGTCTGGTATTTTTAATGGTCTTTCTTTTATGGCGGGAGGATTGTTTCGTCCAGTTTTAATTTTGGGTAATAATATTGGAGAAAAATTTGGAAATTTAGGCGCGTATTTTGCTTCCAAAAATTCTCTTTCTGCTGAAAATGAAAATCTCAAAATGCAAATATTAGAAAGCGAGGCGGACAGAGCAAATTATGCTTCCGTGGTTGCCGAAAATGCGAGTCTAAAGGAAATGTTGGGGAGAAAAGATCCGAAAACCAATATGATACTGGCTACTATTTTAGCTAAACCGAACCAAAGCCCCTATGACACGCTCGTTATTGACGCGGGCGCAGGACAGGGGATAAAAGAAGGAGATACAGTCTTTGCCCTCGGCCATAGCTCTACGGGCGAGGCCTTAGGCAATATACCCATTGGGCGCGTTGCGGATATTTATCCGAATTCTTCCAAGGTAGTTTTGTTTTCAAATCCGGGCGAGAAAACGCAAGTAATCATTTCTGGTAGGGATGTTTTTGTGGAATTAGTTGGGCGAGGTGGTGGAAACTTTGAAATGATTTTACCTCGGGATTTAACTTTGCAAAAAGGGGATCAAGTTGTTTTACCGAGAATCAATCCGTATGTTTTAGCTGTTGTCGAAGAAATAATTTCTGATCCGCGCGAACCTTTTACCAAAGCCCTGCTCGTGAGTCCAGTAAACGCACAGGAGCTAAAATTCGTAGAGATAGGACTGTAAAAGCAATATGGAAAAAATTAATTTTGAAAAAAAGAAAGAACCTAAGAAGCCGGAAGAAAATCTTGTGAATAGTGAAAATACCGAAACCTCAGCAGATCGAGCAGAAAGGTTGTATGAAAAAGAAATTTTTCCAATTATTAGAATACTAAAACCTGACGATGTTTCTCTTGAGGAGTATGAAGAAAGTGTATATAAAGACCTATTTGAGAGTGTCAGAAATTTTCAAGTGACACATGGGAAATTAGTGGTAGACCCGGAAGAAACAATGGCGGAAGTGAAGGAACTTATAAATCAAAGAATCAGATTAGTCATCAAGGATGCTAGGGATAAAAAGAAGCAAAAGAAATTAGATGAAGATTTAGTAAGGAGGGCGAGAATAGTTGTACTTACCCAAGAAGCCTTAACAGATGTAGAAAATTTTTATAGAAATAAGGATCCAGACTTGTCTGATCTTAGAGGATATATCACAGGCAACTGCAAAAACAACTTTTTATCTGAGTCAGAAATGGATTTATTGCTAGAAAAAAAATACAAAACTAGGATAGTTAATTCTCTTCGATCATATATGCTTCCTGGTTCATCCGTGGAAGAGAGCGTTATTCATTCAATGTCGAATTCGCTTATAGTAGCTCTCACCCAAAAACGTAAAGGTAGTGGCGGAGATATGGAGAATCTTATAGAACAAGGATTAAAATTAGCAGAAAAAGGAAAGTATAACAATGACACTCTGGAGCATTTGATAGCCGCAGGCTACGCATATTTAGTTAGAGATTTCTCAGAAAAATTTTCCGAAGAGCCATTGGAAAAAATGATTAGAGTTAGTTGTTTGAACTCTGGAAAAACGATAGATAGTCTTAGATATTCTGATGCTACGTCGGAAGATTACCAAAAATATGTTGATTTATGCTTAAAATATTGCACGGGGGGTTATGAGTTTTTGCCAAAAATTACAAGCTATGAATCATATTTAAAAAATCTTGATCCGGCAACTGTAGAATTTTACACAAAAATACAGAAAGATATAAAAAAAATAACAAGATACCGTAAAGATTTTTCATCTCACGAGGAAGAAATTCAAATAATTAAGTCAATTATTTCAAAAGGTTATCTTGGTCTGATTATATATGATGGGAAAAATGGCCCAGAATATAGCGGTCGCGATGAAGTTTTTAAAACATATCTTAAAGAAAATTATAACGAGTTTTTAGAGATAGTGAAAGAACATGACCAAGAGCATCTAGTATTGTATTATTTGAGCGATGCCGACAAAAAAGAGTGGATAGATAAGCTAATAAAAAACGGCGAGGAATATAAAATTGTTTTATACAGACACAGAATACCGGAGCATTTTTTAGACAGTTCAGTTTTTGACAATTTAGCCAATAAAAATCTTGTTTCTAATCTAAACGAGAATCTTTCTAGGTTTAATGAGCTTCCAGAAAGTACTGCTCTTGAATATATACAGAATAATCCAAAGGTTTTTCTAAACAACTTCTCTTCGTTTAATGTATCAGCAGAATTTTTACAAAGAAAAGATGTGCAAGATGTCTGTCTAGATCAGTTTCAAAAGCAATTAATGAAAGTTAATCCTAAAGAGGTGCGAGTGATATTAGATAAGGTTCCATTTGAACAAGAAAAAATATACGAGACTATTGTAAAAACAATTCGTGTAATGATATCAGGCCGTGACCCTTCATATTATCAAGCTTGCAATATAGTATCTGAGTTTCCTTATATTAAAAAATATCTTGATACGAAGGAATTTCATGAAATTATTTCCCTAAAAGTAAAAAAAACACTTGAGGGTGGGTCCATTGGAAATATTGCCAGAATACTTGAAGCCTTTCCATTGCCGGAAGAATTTTTAAACAGTGATGAGCTCAAGAAAATGTGTCAAGATCCAATCGAAAAGGTGAGCAACGAATTTATCACTAATAATATTAACGATATTAAAATTAGCGTCGAATCTTTTTTTAGAGAGATTGAAACAATATCTAAATATATAAAGATTCCTGAATACGTATTACAGCAAAAGGAAAAGATAAGCTTAATATATGGTGCTGAAATGGAGGTTTCAGAACCAATAAAAAATGAATGTGCCAAAATGATACTTTTATCTAAAATACCAGAAATTTCATATGAAAATCTTCTAAAAACGATAGCTGAATTAAAAAGTTGTAAAAGAATAAATTCTAATATAGTACTTTTTAAATCATATGTCTCAAAATTTGAAAATGATGGAAACGAAGAAGAAAAGAGAAAGTTTACTTTATATGCCGAGGAGATAATTAATAAATTTCCTGAGAAACATCTCGATAATAAAAACTGGGAATATCTGTTCCAAAATTATTCTAGTTTACCAGAAACTGAGCTAAAAAAGCACGAGGATTTGTTAAATAAATATTGCTCTGTTGTTGATTCTAGTTATTTTTCTAACTTTTTAAATATCAAAAATCTTCAGAACGATTTCAGTAGATTAAATTCATATACGCCTGAACAACAAGATCAAATGTTTAAAATTTCTAGAATGAACGAAAGAAGTTATAATGTTCTTTTGAATGAAGAAGATTACGCAGAAAATATTATATATTATATTAATTATATAGAAAATTTGAATCTTGTATATTCGAATGAAGATAAAAAGAAAGTTGTATTAGAAATGTTCGATGGTCCCTATAGGGATACGGCGCTCAAACAAATGAATAAAGAGTGGCAAGATTTTTTAAACAGCGACGAGAAATTTTTACCACCGAATCTGTTTTGTGTAAGCAAGATTATTGATGAAGCCGGTGGTGCGGGGAATTTGAAACACCTTGAAGCGTTGGGAAACCTTACTCATCAAATTGATCTTATTTTACAAAACCCACAAACAGCAGATAGAACGAAAAAAGAGATAAAAGATTTGTTGTTTGGACAAGAAAAAAAGTTTGATAAAGAAAAATTGTCTCAAGATGACCGTTCAGAGTTTAATAATTTGTCTAACGATATACTAAAAGCTGCACCGAGTCTTTATTCTGCGTTCGCTCCAATTTTAGAGTCAATACCGGCAAAAGATACAAAAATTTTTATTAAAGAAATTTTCCCATTTTATCAGGCTCAATTGGTAATGATTTCAGAAATTGGGAATAATGATGATGTTAATTATAAGTCAAAAGAACTCGTTGATGTTCGACATGGGCTAAAAAATATAGCTAGTGAAATAAACAAAACTCCTGAAAAATTAAAAGATATTCTTATCGCCGAAAAAACAAGGCTAATTGAAATCATTAAAACAGGTTTCAAAAATCGTTTTGAGTTAATAAAAGTTCCCGATGAATTCAGTAAAGAAAATCTACGATCCATTCAAAATTGCATTAGATATATCGGCAATATTAACGGAAGGGATGCTGAAAGAGAGGCAATTATATCATTTTATCTTGGGCTTCAGCTTAATGGGGAGTGGGATACTTTCCGCCAAGGGAAAAAAATTGAAATAGAACAATATTTTTCAGGCAAAAATCTTAAGATAGTTAGGTCATTAATTGATAAAAAAAATGAAGGATATAAATTAATTTCTGAAATAGGTGGTGTGTCGGAAGAAAAAATGCCAAAATTTCAGGAAATATTACAAGAGGATACGATTAGTAATATGCTAGGAAATGTTGAAACAGTCGACGTTAAACTCGGAAATATTAAAAGAAATGTCGAAGAGTTGGCTGATCCTGATATATATACTGAACAAACTGAAAAAGATTTAGTAAAATTACTTAAAGAAGAAGGTAAATTAGTCGGTTCAGTTCTCGCGAAAACATACAGCGAGGTGTCTGGCAAAAGGGTTGAAATGAGTGGCAGGGAAAGAGAAATTCGGACAAAAATATCAAGGATTTTTGGTATTAACAATTGGACCCTCGAAACAGTAAAGGGCGTCCAGGATAGAATGCAGCCATTTAGTTTGGTCATTAATATGATCAACAAAATGGAAGAGGAAAAAGTTGATGAAAATATAAAAGAACTCCAAAAACGACTTACTCCCGAGAGAAGGGTTGTAGAAATATTTAATCGTCTTGGTGAAGAATTTAAACAAGAATCTGGGGCCATGGCATTATCAAGAGATCTTAGTTATCTTGAAAGCATAATAGTGAAGGATGATAAAAAGATTACTCCCGAAGAAAAAACAGAAGTGGCCACATATTTAGATTCAATTAGAGAAAAAATGAAGGACTTGGAAAATTCGCTTGATAAAGTTCGTGAATATTTTAACAAAATAAACAAAAGTGTTCATTTGAAAGACAATCTATTGTTAAAAAATCGATTAGCCGATATCGAAAAAATAATATATTCAGAAGAACATACTTCTATGATTATAAGTCATATGACTAAAGATCTGAATCTAATCATAGAAAACATGCGTCAGTGTCTTGGTTGTATGCGAAAGGAGACAAATAATGATACTAACCTTGCGTTTGGTGATTACAACAAATTTTATCTAATGAATCAGTCAGAAAAAGAAAAAGGTAGTATTTCAGATGAAATAGTGTTTTTTGTTCCTATAAAAAAACCAAACGGAGAGCAAGAGATGTCTTTTGTAATGGACCGTGTTTATGGCTCAAAAACATCGGATGTACTTATTAGCAATATCATTTCAATAAATAAAAAATACCAAGCATTAAAAAAGGTAGCGCCGGGCGCGCGTTTGTCGATTTCGGTTTCTAAAGATGCTATGGCTAGCGTAGGTTTAGATTTTGAAATCCTAAAAAAACGATTGCAAGAGGTTGATAAAAATATGAAGTTTGAAGAAATAGATGAGGGCCTTGTTGCAAATATTCCTGAGTCGGCCTTGAGTGACAATTATATTGAATTTGGTAATGGGGGAGCAAGACAGACAGGAGAAAGGACTTTTTCTGGATTGATAATAAGATAATATGATTTTTACTATTCAAAAAAAATTAGAGGGCAGTCTCGGACGAGTGGGTGTGCTAGAAACACCACACGGAATTATTGAAACTCCGGCTTTTGTGGCGGTGGGAACAAAAGCAACTGTTAAATCTTTAAACCCTGAACAGGTGCGTGATGCTGGCGTGCAAATAGTGCTCGGCAATACATATCATTTATATCTTCAGCCGGGAGATGAAATAGTGCGTGATGCTGGAGGCATCGGAAAATTTATGGCTTGGCCGGGACCGACGATGACTGACTCCGGAGGTTTTCAGATTTTCTCTCTAGGTGCGGCTTATGGAAAAAATATCTCAAAAATTACAAAAATCCGAAATTTGTACAGTTTGTGAAAGGAGTATTAAAATGAAAACGGAAGAGCTCCTGACAAAAATCCTCAACCAACTGATGGATAAATTCAAAAACCATCTGGTCCTAAAAGGCGGAATCCTGCTCCGGCTTTATAATAGCCCGCGGTCCACACAGGATATCAATTTTATTTTA
>Ga0209542_10004220_pt1 | contig 29803 bp, 30 predicted proteins | sample RifCSPhighO2_01_FD_184028 | JGI IMG/M metagenome (GOLD analysis project Ga0209542, IMG submission 184028) | Soil microbial communities from Rifle, Colorado - Rifle CSP2_plank highO2_0.1 (SPAdes) (version 2) | ecosystem: Environmental > Terrestrial > Deep subsurface > Rock core/Sediment ... | reverse complement strand
GGCCGGCTTTGAAAAAGTGACCAGCGGCCGGAAGCTACTTTTGCCAAAGAATATTCCGTTGTTGGGGAGATTTTTAAATAAGTTCGTGGCTAATCTGCCGCTGGTCAACCGTTTGAACTTGGTAAATTATATTGTGGCCCGGCCAATGCCGGCGGTTACGCCGCTAGCTACTTTGGCCAGCAGCGCCCCTAAGCGGCGACAGCCGAGTGTTTCAATCGTGGTGCCAGCTTGCAATGAGGCGGGGATGATCGAAAAAATTGCCAATGAGTTGCCGACTCTGCCCGGTAAGACCGAACTTATCTTTGTAGAGGGAAATTCAACTGATAATACTTGGGCCGAGATCCAGCGAGTGGCGGAAAGCTATAGCGGTCCGCATACTATTAAATACGCCCAGCAGGTGGGCAGAGGCAAGGGGGATGCTGTACGCCAAGGCTTTGCTATGGCAGAAGGAGATATTTTAATGATCTATGACGCGGATATGACCGTGCCGGCCTGGGAGATACCTAAATTTTATCAGGCAATTGTTTCGTGGCGCGGCGAGTTTATTAATGGCTCTCGTCTGGTCTATCCAATGGAAAAGCAGTCAATGCGTACCATAAATTATCTTGGCAATAAATTTTTTAGCGTGACGTTCTCCTGGTTATTGGGCCAGAAGATAAAGGACACGTTGTGCGGAACCAAGGTGTTGTGGCGGAAAGATTATGAGGATATCGCCAAGGGCCGGGGGTTTTTCGGCGAGTTTGATCCCTTTGGGGATTTTGATCTGCTGTTTGGCGCCGCTAAGCTCAATCTAAAAATAGTTGATCTACCAGTGCATTATAAAGAGCGCACCTATGGCACGACCAATATTAGCCGCTGGAAGCATGGCTGGCTATTGTTAAAAATGATGTGGTTTGCTATGTGTAAAATTAAGTTTATCTAGCCATGGACTCGCGTCAGCACTTTAATGCCATTGCTCAGCAATATGACTTTTGGAAGGAGAAAAACGCCTATTACCATACGGCGCTTAAGAAGTTATTAAGTGCACATATCCCCGAAGGAAAGCGCGTATTAGAGATTGGTTGTGGCACAGGTAGTCTACTGGCCTCATTAAAGCCATCTGCTGGACTGGGCATCGATATCAGTGAAGCGATGGTGGCATCTGCTCAAAAAAAGTATGGCCAAAGACCGGAGTTAACATTCAAAACGGTTGATATTAGGTCACTGACGGAAGGGCTACCGTATGAATATATTTTTTTGGCTGATGTTTTAGAGCATGTTGCGGATCTTCCCGAGTTTCTCACTAAGCTACGCTCTCTCGCATTGCTTGATGCAGAGATAATAGTTACCTTAGCTAATCCGATTTGGGAACCACTTTTAATGTTGTCGGAGAAGCTGCATCTAAAGATGCCAGAAGGACCGCACTGGCGACTAAGTATTAAAAGCATGGAAAAGCTTTTTCACGAAACTGGTTTTGCTATTATTCAGAGAGGCTATGACCTACTAGTGCCCAAGCCGCTGCCTGGTGCAAATTTTGCGAATAAATACCTCGCTCAATTACCAGGTCTAAAAAAACTAGACTTTATTGTCTATTGGAAAATAAGAGTTGATAAGAAGGTTTGACACCTTCTGACACTTTTTGATACTCTAAGAAGGTGAGCGAAATTAACCCCAACGAGGTCTATACTACTCAAGAGGCCAAGGCGCTACTGAAAGTAAGTACTAGTACAATTAAACGCCTACTCAAGTCTGAAATCATCCTGGCCAATAAGATCGGTGGCCAGTATCGGATTATGGGCAAGGAGTTATTGCGTTTGATTTCTCCACGCATGGAGCGGCGGGCAGTTTCGATCTATCAGAAGATAAAACGTCGTGCCAAGAAGAAACTAGCTAGGTGGTAATATGTTAAATAATTTTTTCAAAAAAATATTTCCTGTTTTTGGCACAGTTAGTAAATTGTTGCAGCGCTATGCTGGCCGTTTTACCCTGATTTTAGGGCTAGGGATATTGGCCGGTCTCTTTGCCGGCGTGGGCGTAGGAGCAATTATCCCGCTCTTCTCTCTTCTCACGCCAGACGTGGTTACAGAAAGTAATATAGTTACTGAGTTAATCCAAAAGTTTTTTGCTTTTACGCACGTTCCCTATACTCTACTGGCCCTAATATTTTTCGTAGCTGGACTTTTTGTGGCTAAAGCAGGGATTCAATTTTTAGCTAAGTATGTTAATCATTTGACGGCGGCCGATTTTGAAAAGTCTATTCGGTCTGATCTGTTTCATCGTAATCTTTTTGCTTCCTGGCCCTATCTACTTAATCAATCGAGCGGCTATTTGGATCGCGTGATTATGAACGATGTCTCTAATAGTTCAATGATTATTATTCGGGTTACTAATTTAATTCTCTTGCTGACCGGATTAGGAATGTATGCGCTAGTGGCCATTAGTATTTCAGCCAAGATTACCTTATTAACCTTGGGGGTGGGGGCGGTTATGCTTTTACTTTTTAAACCAATATTTTCTAAGACTAATGTGTTGATGCGTCGAGCAGCACGGATTGAGAAGTACGCTAATCATCATATTGCTGAAAGTTTTGCCGGTGTTAAATCGATCAAGGCAGCTGGCCGAGCAGATAAAGTTTGGCATCAAGGCAACGTCTTTTTTCGTCGACTACGCTCGGCCCGCATTCGGGCTGCGATGTATCAACATGGTGTCGGTTCAGCCATTGAACCCTTAGCCTTTTTCTTTATCGCTCTGCTATTTGTCTGGTACCAGCGCTGGCCCGGTTTTAATTTCATTTCTTTTATAACAGTAATCTATCTAGTACAAAAAATGTTTTCTTTTATTCAATCGGCCCAGGGTAATCTACACGAATTAATTGAGGTGGTGCCCTATTTGCAAAGTGTCTTGGAGGCAAGGAATAATGCGCGGCTTGCCAAAGAAATAGTTCGGCCGGGTCAGCCTCTAGTATTAACCAAGGCAATTGCTTTTGAGAAAGTTGCTTTTCAATACGAAGCGGGGCGGGTAGTGCTGACTGATTTTAATGCCCAAATTCCACGCGGCGAGATTGTTGGTCTAGTGGGACCATCGGGAGCCGGCAAAACTACTATCGCTGATCTGCTGTTGGGCCTATTACAGCCGACGGGCGGAAGAATCACTATTGACGGTGTGGACTTAGCCGCCATCGATTTAAATGATCTTCGCCAAAAGGTGGCCTATGTATCGCAGGATATCTTTCTCTCGCACGCTAGTATCGAGGATAATATTAGATTTTATGATGCGACAATAACCGATGAACAAGTTGTAGCTGCCAGCCAGGCGGCCAACATCTATGATTTTATTGAGACTTTACCTAATGGCTTAAAAACCATAGTAGGAGAAAAAGGCGTGAAACTTTCGGTCGGTCAGCGCCAGCGCATCTCTCTAGCCCGAGCACTAGTGCGCCAACCCAAGCTGTTAATTTTAGATGAGGCCACCAGTGCTTTAGATATGGCCTCGGAAGCGATGATCCAAAAAACTATTGAGAGTTTGCGTGGCAAGGTTACTACTATTATTATTGCTCATCGTCTGTCGACTATTTTGAATGCCGATGCTGTCTATGTCTTGGACCAAGGAAAAATGCGCGAACATGGTAATCCCCAGGCGTTGCTTAAGGATGAGCAGTCCTATTTCCATAAACTTTATCATGCCCTGGTTTAAAAGTTTTATGTCTCAATCCACTTCTATCTCGAATACTGCTCCTAAATTTGCCTGCTTTCTCACCGTTAGAACCGGTTCGACACGGCTGCCTCAAAAAACCTTACTTCCCATCCAAGGCAAGCGTTTAATTGAGCACGTGATTGAGCGTATGAAGTTACTACGCGAGGTAGATCAGATTATTCTTTGTACCTCTACTGAACCAAGTGATGATATTCTCGAGACAATTGCCAGAGAGAATAATATTGCTGTGTTTCGAGGTTCCTTACGCGATAAAGTAGCTCGCTGGCTGGGAGCAGTTGATAAATTTAGCCTAGATTACTTTGTGACCGTTGATGCCGCCGATGACATTTTTTGTGATCCAGAGTTAATTGATCTAGCGGTCAGGCAAATGAAAGCGGAGCCCTGTGATTATCTAAAAATTCCGGATGATCTGGTCTGTGGTGGTAGTGCCCCGGTTATTTCCGGCGCCGCTCTCAGGCGGGTTTGTGAAATTAAAGATACAGACAAAGTGGAAAACTATGCACCCTACTTTCTGGATACTGGACTTTTTAAGGTGCGGGAGATAATGGTTAAAGACGAAACTTTTCACAATAAAAACGTGCGGCTGACACTTGATTACCAAGAAGATTTTGATTTTTTTAGTAGGATTTTTGCTGAATTGGGGATGAGTACCAATACCACTCCGCTTAGAAAGATTTTACAGTTATTAAATGAAAAACCGGAACTTAATAAAATCAATTTTCATCGCCATCAAGATTATCTTACTAATCAAAAACGTATTACCAATCTGATCTTGAAAAAAGATTCTAATTCTAAAGGTTAGTACCCAGGATAACTATGAAAAAAATATCACGACCGAAACAAAAAAATGTAAAACCGAGGGGCTGGCGATTTAAGGGTAACGAATTAAAATACCTAGCCGAGGTACTTGATTCGGATTTCAAGAGTTCCGCCTCGGGTTCAATGAACGAACGTTTTGAGACTCTATTTGCCAATACCTTTGGGGTAAAATATGCTGTCGCTTCTACCTCTGGCACCGCTGCTCTTCATCAGGCGCTGGCAGCCTGTGAAGTCGGACCAGGTGATGAAGTTATCGTCTCTCCACTAACGGTAGCAATGTGCGGTTATGCAATTTTTTACGTCCAGGGACGTCCGATATTTGCCGATGTCGATCTGAAGACTTTTCTAATTGACCCTCAAGCGATAGAACGGAAGATAACATCTAAAACTAAAGCTATCTTAGTGGTCCATCTTTATGGTCAGATGTGCGATATGGATAAAATCATGGCAATCGCTAAAAAACATAAGCTTAAAGTTATCGAGGATTGCGCCCAGTGCTACTTAGCGAGCGATCGCCACGACCGAATTGCGGGAACGGTGGGCGATATTGGTTGTTTTAGTCTGGGTGAGACCAAGATGTTGTCCTCTGGTGAGGGAGGTATATTAATCACAAACAATAGTGAGCTAGCGGAACGCATTAGAAAGTTTGGCCACCTGGGATTTAAAAGTGTTTCTGCCAAGGGTACTACTGTACGTCGTGACCCGATGATTTTTCAGGACCCGAGTTATATTAGACATGATACTTTTAGTTACAACTATATAATGTCAGAACCAGCCTCAGCTATCGCGCTAGCTCAGACAGAACAGATAAAGAAGTTTAGTAAGCTGCGCATTAAAATGGCTAAACTTTATCGGCAGGCAGTTGGTGATTGTTCGTGGTTGATTCCCCAATATACCACCAAGGGAGATCAGTCGGCGCAGTGGACCTTTGCAGCGCTCTATAAAGGAGATAAGCAATTAGGGATCTCCTGGTATGAGTTTAGAGATCGTTTTATTGCTTTTGGAGGAGACAAGGTACGGGCGGCATGGGCGTTACTCTATCGAGAGTCTGCCATTAGTAATCTGGTCAGGAGGGGCACCTATTTTACTGATTCGATACGTAAACAAGGAAACTGGGCGCAACAAAAGCACTGGACACCGCATTGCCCAAACGCCGAATATCTTCAGCCGCGACTAATGCAATTTACCACTAACCAAGGTGATGAAACGGAAATGAGGAAGCAGGCCAACGCTTTGCGCAGTACAATAAATTATTTTAATGAAAAAAAATCTTCCTAAATTAATAATCACTGGCAGTGAAGGAGTAATCGGGCGTAAATTGGTTGAGCATTTCAAGAATGAGTTCGAAATTCTTAAATTAGACAAGCTGCTTGGTCACGATCTTACCAGTGACGCTTTTGTTAGTAGTTGGTTTAAGAAAAATGTAGGAGCCTATGGTCTTATTGTCTGTCATGCCTATAACCCAGCGGTACCATCGATTAATTCTAAAAAAAGAAAAGTAGAGCCATATGATATGCCGCTCGATGAGTTGAGAAGTTTTTTTGAGGTCAACTCGATAAGTGCCTTTAATGTTTGTCGGAACTTTATAAAAAACAATAAACAAGGTGTTTTGATTAATGTCTCCTCAATTTATGGCACCGTGGCACCACGTCACGAAATGTATAAAAATTTTGTGAAACCAATCGGATACTCGATGTCTAAAGCCGCCCTGAATATAATGACTAAGTATTTAGCGACCTATTATGCCCCGAATTTTAGAATTAACACCGTGATCTTCGGCGGAGTAGGAGGTAATGCTAATGATGCTCTTTTTTTGGAAAGTTATGGAAAAAATACTCCCATGAAAAGACTAATGAATATTGATGAGGTAACTTCAATTTTCGGATTCTTACTTGACAAAAAGTCTACCTATATAACTGGAACGGAAATTTATGTCGATGGTGGCTGGACCGCTTGGTAACTTTATTAGTATGAAATGTATTCTTTGTGGCAATAAAAAATTTAAGATAGTTTCCAGAAAATTAAGGGATACTAACGATCCGAAGTTTTGTGTTACGCGTTGCATGACTTGTGAATTAATACAGCTCCATCCCGCTCCCACCGTGGAAGAAGATCGAGAGTTTTATGATCAGGGACTTCATATAAAAAACATTCGTGAGCCAATTGGTCTCAAAATTCAAAGAGCCAAGCAACTTCGGGATACCTTGCGACGGGCTGATTTAACGGCTCCTATGCTTCTCAAGAATCAGTCAGTGCTCGATATCGGTTCAGGTTTTGGATTCTTTGTTGAAGAAATGCGTAAACGCAGTTTTAAGTCTGTGGGTGTGGAGACTTCACGTTTTGCGAGGAATATAGCAACCAAGGTAACTAAAGCCGAGATAATGGACATAGATATTATGGATAAAAAGTTTGATAAAAAATTTGACGCGATAACCATGTTTCACGTATTTGAACATATTAAAAATCCAGTCAATTTTCTCCAAAGAATTAAAGAGTTACTTAATAAGAATGGAAGATTAATTATCGAAGTACCCAATGTTGAAGATTTACTTTTGAATACCAACAAGGCATACGCTAACTTTATCTGGCAAAGAGCGCACTATTCCTACTTTTCGCGGGACACGCTGGCTAAGGTTTTCCACCAGGCTGGCTGGCGGTACTGCAAATTTTCCTTTACCCAGCGCTATGGTTTAGAAAATATGATGAATTGGATGATAAATAATAAGCCACAACTATATACTCCATCGTACACTCACGAAGGAAATTATAAGTGGCTAGAAAGTTTTTACAAAAAAACAATTATTAGTAACGGGCAAGCCGACACTTTACTAGCAGTAGCAAGGCCCTAAACTTTTTTATGAAAGAAATATCTATTGGTAATAAAAAAATTGGTAAAAATAATCCAGCCTACATCATTGCGGAAATCGGCCTGAATCATCAAGGCGATATTAATCTAGCTAAGCAACTAATTGATTGTGCGGCCGCGGCCAAGGTGGACTGTGTTAAATTCCAAAAGCGCGCTCTAGAGGAAGTTTATAAAGGTGATGTTTTGAAAAATATCGAAAAAGAAGAGCACGGTAGCCATTACTTACTACACCACATCATAAAATCTGAGCTGTCAGAGGCCGATATTAAAACTCTTCATCGTTATAGCACATCGCGCGGTTTAGATTTTATTTGTACCGCTTGGGATGAAACTAGTCTAAAGTTTTTATCCAAACTTAATTTGCCGGCCTATAAGATTGCCTCAGCCGATATGTTTAATTTGAAGTTAATTGAGGCGGCGGCGCGCTATAAAAAACCTTTGATTATTTCTACTGGTATGTCTTTTATCTCCGAAATCGAACAGTTAGTAAACTTCTTAAAAAAGCAACGAGTGGATTATGTCTTGTTGCATTGTAATAGTACCTACCCGGCGCCCTACCAAGATTTAAATCTTAATTACATTAATGCGCTTCGAGAAAAATTTGACTGTTTAGTGGGTTATTCTGGACATGATCAGGGTATTACTGCCAGTTTGGCGGCTGTAACTTTGGGGGCAAAGGTTGTTGAAAAACACCTTACGCTCGATCGTAACCTGCCTGGTCCGGATCATAAGGCTAGTTTAGAACCAGAAGAATTCAAACATTTAGTTTCACAGATAAAAGTAGTAGAGGACTCCTTGGGTGAATCAGTGCGTTACCCTTCGCGCGGCGAATATTTAAACCGTGAGACTTTGTCCAAAAGTTTAGTAGCCTCTCGTGACTTAAAGCAAGGCAGAGTTTTAAAAGCCGGTGATATCAGCATCAAAAGTCCCGGTAAGGGGACTAGTCCTTTACGTTATCGTGACTTTATTGGAAAGAAATTAATAAAACGCGACCTCAAAAAAGATGACTATTTACTAGAGTCAGATATTGATGCTGGTCAACTATACCAGCATAGTCAGAGATATAGTACTGAGGGAGTTAAGCGCACCTGGGGAGTAGTAGCCCGTATGGTCGATATTGAAGAGATGCTACGTCTTAAGCCGGATTTTATCGAAATTCACCTCACCGATTCGGATATTAATAGTAGTAAGGTTTACACTAAATCTTATGACGTGGATTTAGTAGTACATGGGCCAGAGTACAATGGCGATTTATTGCTGGATCTATCTAGTCTCAATAAGAAAACTCGACTCCAGTCGATCAGCTATTTCAACAAGGCCTTGGCTCATGCGCGTCAGCTCAAATCTTTATTTAAAAATAAAAACCATCCAGTAAAGTTTATCGTGCACCCGGGCGGGATGCATATGGAAAAGCCCCTGAATGATCGAAAGAAAGAACTATATGTTAATCTGCTTGACTCATTAAAAAAGTTGAAAGCAGATGGTTTTGAATTGCTACTAGAAAACATGCCCGGTTGCCCTTGGTATTTCGGCGGACAGTGGTTTCATGCTTCTTTCATGGATGCTGATGAGATCGTTAAATTTTCCAAAAAAACTGGCTATGGCATTACCTTTGATACCTCACATGCCGCTCTTTACTGCAACTACTATGGCAAAGATCTAACGACTTATACTCGTACTATTATGCCAGTCACAAAATATCTCCATGTTTCCGATGCGGCTAAGTTTAACGGCGAGGGTTTGCAGATTGGCGATGGTTCGATCGACTTTAAGAAAATTATGCCCTACTTAATCGCCAAAGACATTTGGTTATTACCGGAAATATGGCAGGGCCACAAGTTTGGCGGCGAGGGTTTTGTAAAAGCAATTTCTGAACTCAAAAAAATATCCCCTAATTTTTAAGAGAAAAATGGATTTTAACTTAAACAACTTAAGTCGTATTGATAAAGATGCTAAAAATGTTTTTGAGGTGTCCGCGCCCTACTATTTATTTAATTCAGAAAACTCGCAGCCCCAAAAAAGTATCGCTATTTTCTTTGGGTGTGACTTCAAAAATTTACCGGCTGGAACCAATATAAAGCGGTTTATTGAAATTACTAACGAATGTCTAGATTTTGTCAGACGGGAGTGTTCCGACTGCGAGTTATATTATCGGCCGCATCCTGCCGAGACAGACGAATTTCTGTCTCTCAACCTCAGTCAATTTATAATAGAAAAAGATAAGGTAGTAGGCGAGTACTTCCTTTATAAAAACTATAAACAAGTTAAATATATCTTTTCAGCTTTCTCGACAATTTCGATGTCTGGATACAGCTTAGGATTAAATGCCTACGTATTTTTGCCCCTGTTTGAAGCTGCGTTTAACACCGCTGCAGTTAATGGCTACAGGCAATACCTCGAAGGAATGCCGAGTGCTTTTTTTCTTGGTGATTTAGATAAGAAGCTAGAAAAGAATCATATGCCACTCGTTAGAGATGAAAACCTTAAGAAGCAATGGACTGCGATCTTAAAAAACAACACCGGTACGGCATGGTTTATAGTAGATGACCCTGGCTTTTTACCCATTATCATCTCTATTGGCAAGTTGATCACTAGTATCATGCCCGGTCGGAAGCTGGGATTGATTACTATGCGTCACAGGCGGTGGGAATTAATAGATCACAAAGATTTAGCAGAAGACTTTGATAAAATTGTCTTTTTTCCTCTTGTTGTACACTCATTTAAGCCGCGTCAGCTATATAAATTATTGAAAACCATTATTTTGGTAAAGAAGTTTAATCTTGCGAGCAATGATATTTTAGTAGGGGTTGGTCCTTCCTCATATCACGTGAACTGTTTTATATCTTATTACCCTAAGAACTTTTCGGTCGGGGTAGTGAGAAAGAAAAACTTTGATCTTACTCATAACTTTGAACTTCCAGTCGGTCCAGCCGATTATCAAATTAAACCGACTGCTTATTTTTTTAATAAAATTATCGAACCATTACTTGGTCTGTACAAAACTGTCCAGCGAGTAGAGTGGCCGGGGGGAAGAGGGGCTTTTGCGATTTCTAGATTTCAGAAAGCGATTAATAGAGTCTTTGATGTAACTTATGTAGTAAGACCATTGGCATGAAAAAGAAATATAAAATTGGTTGCTTAGTGATGTCGCGCATGACCTCTTCCAGGTTACCTGGTAAGGCGTTGCTAAAAATAAAAGGAAAACCTGCCCTGCAACACATTATTGAAAGAGCGAAGCTGGTATCGGTAGCAGATCTGGTTATTTTGGCTACTTCTACTGATAAAAAAGATGACGTACTGGAGCGTTTAGCTAAAAAAAATAAAATTGAAGTCTTTCGTGGCTCATTAGTAGATGTGCTGGATAGATTTCTAGGAGCAGCTCATAAGTTTAGCTTGGATTATTTTGCAGTCTATACCGCCGATAACTTATTTTGTGATCCGGGATTGATAAATTTGGGTTTACGCCAAATTGTGAAAGATAAATTAGATTTTATAAATACACCCGATGACTTGGTATGTGGCGGATCGGCTTATTGTATTTCTACTAAGGCCTTGGAGCGGTTATGTGAATTAAAATCTAATGAAAATACCGAGCTGTATCAAGACTATTTTTTAACTGCTAGAGGATTGAAAATCGCTGACCTAAAAGTTGCTGATCCTATTTTTCATAATACCAATGCCCGCGTTACCCTTGACTATCCGGAAGACCTTAAGTTTTTTAGAAAAGTTTTTGAAAGGATGGATATAAAAACTAATGATATACCGCTAAAAAAGATTTTACAGTTTTTAAAGCAGAATCCTGAAATTGCTCAGATTAATCTCTTTCGTCACGCAGATTGGTTTCAAAAGCAGGAGCATATTAGAGAAGTATTAAAAAAGAATAAATTTAAGAATTCGAATAGCTAAATCAAGATCATGGCCATAGACATGAAAAAGAAAATTGGAGTGAATACAAAGATAGCAAATGTCTTTAATTTTGTTATGCCTTATCAGTGGCTTAGCGAGGAGAATGCATCCGAGGTTCAGAAGAGTTTTGCAAAGAAAAAGGTGATATTTTTTGGTAACGATATGAGCGGCATTCTTGATTTAGGTAATGTAGATAAAGATCTTTTAGTTTCTAAGACCAACGCCTGCCTGGATTATGTGCGTAGATTCTATGGAGATTATGACCTGTATTATAAGCCCCATCCGGCTAGGGATACAGAAATTGCCGCTGTGAATCTAACCGGCTTTAAGATATTAAGAGAAAATACCACTGCTGAATTATTTTTGTGGAAACATAAAAGTGAAATCAGGGCGGTTTTTGGGATTACCTCCCTCTCTACTTTTAATGCTTTTAATTTAGGTATTGATGCCCATGTATTCTATAAATGTTTTTCTAAAATATATAGTCCAAATTGGAGTTGGTACTTTGACGACATGTATTTTGGAATGCCAGGTTCTTTTTTTATAGAAAACTTTAATCAGCTGGCCGTTGATAATACCAGAGTTATAGAAAAGGATGAAGCCCTTGAGTTACTTTTTAAAAAAGTTCTTCAAGAAAATAAAGGAAAGGTTTGGCTAATATGTTCGTTTAGCGAATCTATGATCTTGCTTATCGCTTTATCTAAAATTATTAGATCATTATCGCCGGGAAGAAAAATTAATTTGATTATTAATCGTAGTCACCGCTGGGATTCAATAGATGCTCGTATTTTTAGCGATAGTTTTGATGAAGTAATTTCGATACCACGAATTCACTATTCAGTAAAACCCTCGAAGGTGCTGCAAGCGATAAAAATAGCTTGGCGTATTAAGAATATCAATGTACTGCCAGATGACTTAGTGATGTCTGTTTCTCAGCCAGAATTCATTGAAAACTGCTTCATTTCTTATCACAAAAAAAACTTGCATATCGGGGTACTAACTAGTAGAGATTTTAATGCCCAGTATAACCCTGACAATATTTCTTATACGAGGAATAAGGACTTCAGATTTAATAAGGCTACCAGATTTTATAATTATATGTTGGAACCTCTACTGGGTTTAAATAGAACAATGTATCTGACTTATACTAAGTGGAAAGGTTTTTACTTAAACCGCTACCAAAAGCCGATTAATGAAGTATTTAACCAGGTATGGCTTTTTTCCCATAAGCAATAACCATGAAAACGATTATATTATGTGGTGGGCAGGGAATTCGTATGCGCGAAGACACTGAATTTAGGCCCAAACCATTGATGGCGGTGGGTGAAAAGCCCATTCTGTGGCATATCATGAAAATTTATTCCCACTATGGCTATAACAAATTCATTCTGCCGCTGGGTTATAAGGGAGAGATGATTAAGGATTACTTCTCTAGCCAAGTTAAATCCAAAACTATAGATAAATTTCTTATTAACTTTATTGACACTGGCTTGGAGAGTACTATTGGCGAACGCATTTTGCGGGTTAAAAAGTTTATTACGGATAACGAGTTCATGGTTACCTATGGAGATGGGGTGGCCGATGTTGATATTAAAGATTTAGTTCGTTTTCATCGCCAACAAGGTACACTGGGCACTATTACTGGAGTGCATCCTTATTCCAAATATGGCTTAGTTAAGATCGACTCCAAAAGCAAATTAGTAACGGCCTTTGACCAGAAGCCGCTCTTAAAAGATTATATTAGTGGGGGTTTTATGGTTTTTAATAAGCAGGCATTGAATTATTTTAACTCTCAAGAAACCGACGATATGGCCCTAAAGAAAATGGCGCAAGCTGGCCAACTATCCATGTATGAACACAAAGGCTTTTGGAAGGCGATGGATACCCACCGGGAGATGGAAGAGTTGAATCAACTTTGGAACCAAGACAGACCTTGGGCGATCTGGGAGAAAAATAAAACCAAAAAATGAAAAAAGATTTAAAGAGCTTCTTTGCGGGTAAAAAAGTTTTAATTACCGGACACACCGGTTTTAAAGGCGCTTGGTTGAGTCAGGTTTTATTATCCTGGGGAGCAGATTTAGTTGGCTTAGGATTGAAGCCGCACACCGAGCCTAATCTGTTTAACCTACTGGCCTTAAACAAGCAAATGCGGAGCTACTTGGTGGATATTCGCTTGGCAAAAAAAGTCACTGAAATTATAGAAAAGGAAAAACCAGAAATTGTTTTTCATCTCGCCGCCCAGGCCTTGGTGCACGATAGCTATGACCATCCGCACTATACACTGGAAACTAATATCATGGGATCGGTGAATGTTTTAGAAGCATTGCGCCAAGCGGGTTGTGCGCGAGCGGCAGTTTTTATTACCACTGATAAAGTTTACGAGGATTCTGGTTTGAAGCGTCCTTTTCAAGAAAGTGATCGTCTGGGCGGTTGGGATCCGTATAGCTCCAGTAAGGCGGCGGCGGAGTTAGCGATCGCTTCCTATATTAAATCCTTCTTTAATCCAAGCGATTACCCTAAAAAACATCAGACTTTAATTGCTTCGGCCCGGGCCGGAAATGTTATTGGCGGCGGCGATTGGGCGAGAGATCGCTTAATTCCTGATATTGTGCGAGCAACTTTTGAGCGTGGTAGTGAGGTTATAGTTAGAAACCCAAATTCTATTCGTCCTTGGCAGCATGTACTAGAGCCCCTGCATGGTTATTTAATGTTAGCCGCCAAGCTTTATCAAGCGGAAAAAAGTTTTTCCGGTGGCTGGAATTTTGGACCAGAAAAAAATAATAATCTAACCGTGAGGGAGGTTCTAGAAAAGATGTTTGAACAAGTGGGTAGAGGAGGCTATGTCATTAGGCCAGAGAAAACTAAGAAAGAAACCAACCTTCTTTTATTAAATAGTAATAAGGCAAAGCGGGTTTTGGGTTGGAAACCTTTGATGACTACTGGACAAACCATCCAAGCCACAGCTGATTGGTATAAAAACTTTTATCAAAAAGGTGATAGTTTTGATTTTACTAATCAACAGATTAACTCTTTCTTTTAATATGAAATGCAGAGCCTGTACCAACTCACTTTCTCCTTTTTTATCGTTAGGTAAAATGCCGCTAGTTAATCATTTTCTTAAAAAAGGAGAGCTAAGTAAGGAAAAGAGATTTGATTTGACTGTGGCTTTTTGTCCGCACTGTTACCTGGTTCAATTAACTAAGATTGTTCCACCTAAACAGCTATTTAGTAATTATCTTTATTTTTCCTCTACTTCCTCCTCTTTTTTAGAACATTGTGCGGACAACACTGATCATCTAACCCATAAACTCAAACTTAATAAGGGGAGCTTGGTGGTGGAGATTGCCAGTAACGACGGTGCTCAACTGCAATACTTTAAAAAAGCCGGGATGCAAATCTTAGGGATCGATCCCGCCAAGAACATTGCCAAGCTCGCTAATAAAAAAGGCATACCAACGATAGCTGATTTTTTTAGTCATAGCTTGGCTAAAAAATTACAGCAGCAACTAAAAAGAGAAGCAGACTTAATTTACGGTGCGAATGTTCTGGCACATGTCCCAAAGATCATAGATTTCGCCAGGGGAGTAAAAAATATTTTAGCCACCAAGGGCACTGCGGTTTTTGAGTTCCCCTATCTAGCTGGTCTGCTCGAGGGCAAGTTTGATACTATCTACCATGAGCATGTTTTTTATTATTCTCTGATTGCCTTAAAAAATATTTTTGCGCGAGTGGGCTTAGTTATTTATGATGTGGAACATACTGCGGTGCAAGGTGGCTCATTAATGATTTTTATCTCCCATCCGGGCGCTTTTAAGATTAATCGTCGAGTTGCTCAGCTAATTCGTAAAGAAAAACAGTTACGATTAGATAAGATCACTACCTATTATAAGATTGGGAATACTGTGCAGCAACTCAAGGAGCAAGTTACTAATGCCTTAGACAAACTACGCCAAGCTGGTAAAACTATTGCCGCCTATAGTGCTCCAGCCAAAGGCAACATTCTTCTTAATTATTTTGGTATTAGCGGTCATTTAAATTTTATTGTAGACAAGGCCAAATCTAAACAGGGTTTGTACACTCCTGGCACCCACTTGCTGGTACATTCTCTGGATAAGATTTATCAGGCCAGGCCGGATTATATGTTAATTCTCTGCTGGAATATTGCCGGGGAGGTCATACAACAGCTGAAGGACTACCAGGACACCGGTGGCAAGTTTATCATTCCTATCCCGAAACTTAAAATTGTATGAAGATTATTAACACTCCCTTGAACGGACTTAAAATTTTAGAGCTAGAGCCAAGGACTGATGAGCGTGGTTATTTTGTACGCACTTTTTGTGGCGATGAGTTAAGGGTCTCTGATTTAGATTTTAAAATTAAGCAGATTAATCACTCCTTCACTAAACTAACTGGTACTTTGCGTGGTATGCATTTTCAGCGTGAGCCCAAAGCTGAGGGCAAGATCGTGCAGTGTCTTCGGGGTAAGATTTATGATGTTACCCTGGACTTACGGCCAGAGTCCAGTACCTACTTAAAATGGTTTCCCGTAGAACTTAGTGAGGGAAAGCAAATATTATTTTATATTCCCAAGGGCTTTGCTCACGGCTTACAAACTCTAACCGATAATTGTTTGGTGCAATATTTTATGTCCGAAACTTACTCTCCAGAACACGTCGCTGGAGTGCGCTGGGACGATCCGGCGCTAGCCATCAAGTGGCCAATAGCCAAGCCTATTTTAGCCGAAAAAGATAAAAATTGGCCCCTACTAATATGAACCACTCAGCCACCAATTTAGAAATTTTCCAATTATTACTTCGGGTTTTGTGTGATGAGTTACCGGCTCAGGCCGATGCTCTATTGGTACATGGTGGAATTGATAATCCTCAACTCGATGCTTTAATTATCCAATCTGCGGCCGATCTATATAGAAGCGGTCATTGCTGGTACATTGTATTGAATGGTTTAACCAAGAAAGAATCTTATCTTAGCTATGAAGCCTACTTAAGCGGATTGATTAGCAAAGGAGTTAAGGCAGAAGCCATTTTCCAAACCTTTTCCGCACTTAATACCGCAGAAGAGTCGGAAAGCTTTTTGCAAATGGCCAAGGCAAGAAACTGGCGGACCTTAATTATTCAGTCTATGCCACATCATCAAATGCGTTGTTTTCTACAGATGGTGGCTGTTATGAAAAAAAATAATTATCCAGCCAAGGTTTATAATTCTACCTTTCGCCAACTAGATTGGGACATGCCCGTGCTTCGCCGAGTGTTTAAGGGTGAGAATATTTTGGGTCAAAAAGATGAAGCTGGCCCGCTTATTAGTTTAGTCCAGGGCGAGTTGGAGAGAATAGAAAAGTACGCAGCAAATTCGACGCAGTGGAAGAAAAGTGCCACTATCCAGGAGGGCTTAGCTTATCTAAATAAGCGGGCTACCTTGGTTGACTAACGCATTTTTATCTGTTAAAAACTTATTATTGAGAAACGAACAAAGTATAGAAAGGCTTCGGCTCATTTCTATATTCTGTTCGTTTTTTAAGGTTAAAAAAACGAATGATCTGTTTGTCTTAGTCCCTTTCAAATTATAGGAGGTTTCTCATGCGCGTGCTTTTTGTCTATCCCAATGTGCGGGGGTTGTATATGTTGCCCCCAGCGGTGGCTATCCTATCTTCAGTACTGAAGCTGCAAGGCCACGAGTGTCGTTTATTCGACACTACTTATTGGAATGTTCCAGAAGCAGGGGTGGATAGTGAGGCACACAAGGAGAAAAATCTCCATGTCAGGCCCTACGAACCCAACCCGCACCAAGTAACGTTGAAGTCCTCGGATGTTTATGAGGAATTCAACGAGATGGTGAGTGATTTTCGACCGGACTTGATTGCAGTTTCTTGTACGGAAGATCTATTTCCCTTTGCTATCAAGCTGTTGCGTAGTTTGCGTAATAAGTTTGGGGCGCAGACCATCATTGGTGGTGTCTTCGCGACGTTTGCGCCGGAAAAATGCATCCGCTATCCCGAGATCGACATGGTTTGTGTCGGCGAAGGAGAGGTGCCATTGACTGAACTATGTCGTCGGATGAATAATGGTGAGCCCATCGGATCCGTCCCTAGTCTATGGGTGAAAGAAGATGGCAGTTTGATCAAGAATCTAATGTGCCGGGCAATCGACATCGAAACGGTACCACTGCCTGACTTGGAAATTTTTGAGGAGGCTCGTTTCTTTCGTCCCTTTGACGGGAAGATCTACAAGACCTTTCCAGTGGAAACGCATCGTGGCTGCATGTACCGTTGTAAGTATTGCAACTCACGTGATCAAACCGATTTGTATGCGGCCATCGGAGATTCTTTTCTTCGTTTGAAGTCACTGAAGAATGTTTTGCGTGAACTACGGTATTACCTAAAGTATGGCGCCCAGTATATGTACTTCTGGGCAGATACCTTTCTGGGGATGCCAGAGTCTTACCTGCAGGCGCTAGCCGAGGCCTATGCTTCGGAAATAGGGCGGCCCTTTTGGATGCAAACTAGACCGGAGACTTTAACAGAGAAACGGGTAAAGCTGCTGAAAAAGATGGGCTGTCATCGAGTAGGTCTGGGATTAGAACATGGTAACCCGCAGTTTCGTGAGCATATGCTGGACCGGAAGGTCAGTAATGAAGTAATCATTCGAGGATTAAAACTCCTCAATGAATACGGGATTAAATATTCCGTTAACAATATTATTGGCTTTCCAACTGAGACGCGGGAATTGGCCTTCGACACTATCCGCTTGAATCGTCAGATTCAGGCTGATACCCGTAACCTGTACACCTTTGTGCCTTTTCATGGTACGGCGTTGCGGCCCCTAGCGGTTCAGTTGGGTCTGCTTGATCCAGAGTTAATAGTTACCTCTCTTACTCAACCTACGGTATTGCAGATGCCACAGTTCTCGCCCGAGGCGATCGATGGGCTAAAGCGCTGCTTCGTACCCTATGTTCTCCTCGAGGAGAATCGCTGGCCAGAAATTCAGCTGGCCGAGGCGCTCACGCCAGCTGGGGATGCAATATATGAGAAGTTGATCGAGGAGTGTCGCGCTCGGTTTTTCAGTCAGTATGAGACTGAGCGGGAGATTGATCCCGGCTTGGATCAGCCAGTTGGTTAGTTCGTACCTTGGTTTTCTGCAGCTTCCCTGGGGATCCCCTGGGAAGCTGCAGCTTTTCACTATTTTGATTTTGTAACGTCGTTTCGAAAAGTTTTGGATCCTAAAATATTTATAAAATGAAGAGAGATGTTAACGAAACGGGTGGAGATATTCCAGTATTTAAACCGATCATTGAGGCGGCAGAGTTTGCTGCGGCTAAAAAAGTTCTAGAGGTCGGCTGGCTAGGAATGGGTAGTTTTGTAGGGGAATTTGAAAACAAGTTGCATAATTTTTTAGAGCTAGATAATAAACATTTTGTCGTGGCGGTTAATACTGGACATTCGGCTTTGCACCTAGCATTACTATTGGCCCAGGTAGGGCCGGGAGATGAAGTCATCACTCCTTCTTTTAATAACATCACTGATTTTCAGGCGATTCTAAGTACCGGTGCTCAGCCAGTTTTTTGTGATATTCGGGATGAAGATCTTTGTATTGATATGCAAAAGGCAGAAAAGCTAGTTTCCAAAAAGACTAAGGCGATTGTTATTATGGACTATGACTGTATGCTATGTGATTATGCGGCGGTTAATCGCTTTGCCAAAAAGCATAATATAAGAGTGATACACGATGCAGCTCATGTTTTTGGCTCTAGGCATAAGGGAAAAATGATTGGCTCCTTTTCCGATATTACAATGTTTAGTTTTGATCCAGTTAAAACTGTTACCTGTATTGATGGCGGCGCCTTAGTAGTGAGAAGTCAAAAAGAACGTGATCTACTACATGAACTTAGACTAGTGGGTATGGGTCAAAAATCTTCTATTATGTACAAAAATCAACGGGCCTGGACCTACGACGTAAAACGACTGGGCTTTCGTTATCATTTAGCTAACCTTCACGCCGCCATTGGATTGGCCCAACTACAGAAGATAAATAAGATTATTTCTACCCGCCAAGCGGTTTGTCGTCAATACAATGCCGCCTTTAAAAACATTAACGGACTACGTGTCCCCGCTACAGACTTTAAAGACATCTCGCCATTTCTCTATTATCTGCGAGTAGATAAAAAGTTGCGCGGGCTATTACGGGAGCACTTGCAAAAGTCGGGCATTGATACCGGTATTCATTGGACCCCGGGCCACCAATTTTCTTTGTTTAAAAAATCGCGCCAGGGAGATCTTTCAGTGACTAATCGAGTGGCCGAGGAGATCTTTGATATTCCACTTCACTCCTATATGTCTGAAAGCGATATTAAGTGGGTGATTGCTGGAATTAAGTCATTTTTTAACTAACTATGGATCCCATCAAAGAATTTAAGTTATTTCGTGCCAAGAATATTATTGCTACTGGTAAAAATAAAAAGCTAAAGAAATTAGCCCAGGATTTTATTGTAGAGGCGCAGAAACAAAAATATTTATACAATTTTCACTGGCAAGATCGGCCAGTAATTCAATTCCCACAGGATCTATTGGCCTTGCAAGAAATCATCTGGGAGTTAAAGCCAGATTTAATTATTGAAACTGGCATTGCTCACGGCGGCGGATTGGTTTTTTATGCTTCCATGCTGGAGTTAATCGGGGGCGGTCAGGTCTTGGGAGTGGATATAGATATTCGTAAGCACAATCGAAAGGAATTGGAAAAGCATCCTCTAATCAAACGTATAAAGATGCTACAAGGCTCCTCGATTGATCCAGAGATTATTAAACAGGTAGCTACCATTGCCAAGCGTCACAAGAAGGTTTTAGTAATTCTTGACTCCATGCATACCCACGCGCATGTGTTAGCAGAGTTAGTGGCCTATTCCAAGTTTGTTAGTAAGGGGAGTTATATTGTAGTGATGGATACAATAGTGGAGCTAATGCCAAAAAACTTTTATAAAGATCGCCTCTGGGATCGCGGCAATAGTCCCGCTACGGCAGCCAAGGCATTTTTAACAAGCTATAAGCAATTTGTAGTAGCCAAAGAAATTGAGGATAAGTTGTTAATCACTTCTTGTCCGGGCGGCTTTTTAAAAAGAATTAAATGAAGCAAGTGGAGGATAAATTAGTAAGCATTGGCTTGCCGGTTTTTAACGGTGGCCCACGGGTACGTCGAGCCATCGATTCTTTATTGAATCAGAGTTATAAAAACTTTGAATTAATAATTTCTGACAACGCCTCCACCGATAATACCCAGGAAATTTGTCAGAACTATGCTCGGCAGGATGAGCGAGTTAAATATTTTCGCCATGATCATAACCTGGGTATGGTTCCAAACTTTTACCACTCTGTTACCGGTAGGGCTACTGGCAGCTACTTTATTTGGACTTCGGATGATGATTGGTGGCATCCCAACTTCATTGCTACCCTGAAGGCTATTCTTGACAACCATCCAGAATGTGGTATTGCTCTAGGATCGTTGCGCTTAGTTTATGAAGATGGTGAACCGTTTGATGAGGTTAGGTTTGAAGGGTTAAATAATCCTATCGGTATGAGTCATAGTAAACTTTTTGATGGGATGTTGTTTAAAGGACGTGCTCTGCGACTTTTCATTTATGGGCTCTTTCGAATTGAAGTTATCAGAAAGTTAATGTGGCGACCAGTACCATTGGTGGTAGGTCCAGATAAAATTCTCATGTCTGAAGCGGCGCTTATTACCTATTTTTATTCTGTTCCAGAAACGCTTATTGAGCGTACCGTTCATCGCCAACCGGAAACTGAGCGCTGGGAGGGAGATGACTATAATACAGCGCTCAATTCTGCGCGGGCTTATCGGAACGCGCTTATGGCTTGGTGTGGGAGGTTATTGCAGTCACCTAATCTTTCGTGGCAACAAAAGACATTTGTATTGCCGTGGAAGATTATACTTTTGTTCTGGGTGTATAAAAAGCATCTATTACGCGAGTTATGGCCCAGTAGTTTCAAACTATTAAGACGCAGTATAAAAATATTCAATGGCCATTAAAGAAAAAAGAATTCTAGTTACCGGTGGAGCTGGCTTTATTGGTAGTCACTTGGTGGATGCTTTAATTGCCCAGGGGATTAAAGTTTCCGTGATTGATGACCTTTCCACTGGTAAAAAAAATAATCTTAACCCCCGGGCGAAGTTTTATAATCTGGACATTGCGAGTCCAGAGGTAAAAAATGTTTTTAAAAAAGAAAAACCCGAAGTAGTTTTTCATTTAGCTTTTAATACCAATGTTCCAAAATCTATCGTCGATCCATTATTTGATGCACAGGGTGTCATGGGTTCATTGAATATTTTCAGCACTGCAGTGCAGACTGGGGTTAGTAAGATAATTATGGCTTCGTCCGCCTTTATCTATGGAAATTATCCAGCCTCTCAATTACCAGTCACGGAAAAATACCTACATCAACCGATTTCGCCCTATGCTATCTCAAAAATGGCCAGTGAAAACTACCTGCGCTATTTTGCAGCCAACTATCCAATAGCCGCAGTGATATTTCGCTATGCTACCGTGTACGGGCCTCGCCAAGTAGCCGGGGCAATGGCTGACTACATTCGCTGCATTGCATCTGGTCGGGGTGGAGAGATGTATGGCGATGGTAATCTAACTCGGGACTATGTCTATGTGAGTGATATTGTGAAAGCCAATCTTTTGGCCTTAGATTATGCCAAACCCAGGATAGTACCGGTTTTTAACCTTGGCTCAATGGAGGAAACTAAGCTTAATTTAGTTCACAAAAAAATTGCTAACTTACTGGGATGGCCGGACATTAAACCAATTTATCGGCCGGCCCGTACTGGCGAATTAAAACGCTACTTTGTTTCTAATGCTCTCGCCAAGCGCCAACTGGGCTGGCGGCCAACCGTTGATCTAGATAAGGGGTTGGCACAAACTGTAGAATATTATCGAGAGCGACTTAAATAAATTGTTGCATTATCTTTAGTAACTGTTGTGATAATAACTGAGAGGTAAATTGTGACTGAAAAAGTTGATAGGCATTTTCCGCTACTTGCACCAACTCATCTGGCCGATCTTTTAGCCGGAGTATTTTTTCAGCCAAGGCTTTACCGTTAGCTGGAGGACAACAGAAACAGGTTTCGTTCTCAGTTAGAAATTCTAGTATTCCGTAGGAATTAGCTGTTATCAGATACGGAATCTTCAAGGCCATGCTTTCTAGAGTTTTAAAAGGTACGTGAAATTCTTGACGCTTGTGATCAGACAACTGCCCCAAGCTAAGGTGGCACTCCTGCATCTTATGTACTAAGTCTCCCCAGGGAAGTCGTTCTGGGATCCACTCGATATTATCCAAAGATAACTCCTTTATCGATTGAGCTAATAAAGGTGCGCCGTAGCCATTACCAATAATGCGAAAACGGATCGGTTGAGATTTTAAAATATCAGCTACTTGTACTAGATGCTCAATACCAGCTTCTAACATCAAGGCTCCACGAAATAACACCGTAAAAGTGCCTACCTTTTTTATAGCTGGATCATATTTAAAAACACCATCATCTACCCCAGTCCATAAACGTACTAACTTGCTGCGCGGAATAAAAAACTTATTGGCTATGTAATCAACTCGTGCGTTAGTATCTAATAAGGTTAGTTGGGCACTGTTGAAAGCTAGCCAGTCGGTTAGCCAACAATAGATTACGCGCCAGCCTAGCAGTCCATATTTTTTTCGAGAACCAATTATGCCGTCATAGACAGTACCCAGGGCATTAAAGATGATTGGTCGACTGCTAATTAAACGGGCAAACGGAACCAGGATATGGCTAGCAAAACCAACCAACATTATATCGTAGTTGTTTTTGAGCTGACGATGCTGCTGCCATAGCCGCCAGAATTTTTTTATTCCGGGAGTAAAATCACGACACTCAATAATTTCCATCCCTTGGGCGGTCAATCCCTTGAGATAAGCCAGATCGCGTGGCGGGGTGTTGGTAGTCAGAGTAAAGTAGCAGATCCTCATGCTTATAAAATCTATACTACTCTGGCCTAGTTAGCAATGCGTATAAAAAACAAAGCCACTCAGTTGAGTGGCTTTGACAGAAAAAGGGTACAAGGAACTATCTTGGATTGATCATAAGGCGAGGATGTCTAGGGTTTTACCACCATCAATCAACTCCCTAACTTTGAGAACGGTATCGCTGTCCATGTCGCTGAAATTGAGTGGTCGCCCGTTAACTTCAAGCACCTTAGTTGCATCATCAAGTTCTCGCAGGTAGTGATAAAATTTGTGGTCCATTACGGGATCCCACATTACCTTGTGGCGATCGAGACTGACTTGCTGAAACGAAAGTCCGAATACCCGCTCCAATTCTGAGCGAACCTTTGGGGTGTTAATTAAGTTTGTTCCTGGATACCAGGTCATCGCGAACATCCGTGAGTTAACAGATTCTGGCTTAGCTCCAAACTGGGCATAGTACTCCATCTGCCACTGGATGAAGAGAACACTTTCCTTTAGGTTAGCTAGTGTTTCGGTGGGTGAGAAGGCAATCCAAGTACAGTTAACGTGAATGCCCACGCGAGCCGCCTCCTGGATACCAACGATCATGGAGGTAGGAAATGAATGCGGTTTTCCTCCGACCATGACTTCAGTAAAGCCATTAGTTAAAGTGTGACCACCTTTGCCAATTGCCTCAATTACTCCGGCGCACGCGCTTTCAGGGCCAGCACCAACGTACTCGCAGCCAGCTTCAAACATGGTCTTGACAGTTCCCTCGGTTGTCTTGTTAAGGCCAGCCAGTTCATCCAGTCTCGTGTGAGTGCCCCATCTGACCAGATTCTTTATGTCTTTCATGTGTCTGATCCGGTCCAGGGTAACGGCAAAATTGTCATCCGGAAAGCCATGGAATTTGATGCCATAGCGTTCGATGTGTTCTTGGAGCTCGCGCATAATATGCTCTGCTGAACGAACACCCCAGTTGCGTTCGCCTTGGGTCTTGCGAAAACAGTAGGTGCAGCCAAAGGGACAACCGCGACTAGAAACTGAGGTGGTCTTAGGAATCACATCTTCATCTCGCCATGGGGCGGCCGATGAGTTGTTGGCATTAGCACTCCACACTGGTGTTTGCAGATACCACTCAAGCAGTGGACTACCATCGACATCCTGGCGTAGGAGTTCAAGATCGGCATGAGGAAGGGCATCTAAATCTCTTGGACGATCGCCCGCGTAGATCAGGCGATGCCGACCAAAGACTTTGTCGACATAGTAGGGCGCAAGTTTGCCACTGGCGACTGCGCTTTCCCAGCCTTGATGCTTGATGGTCAGGGCATCGAAAACAATTTTGACAACTACGTCATCACCCTCCGAATGAGCCGCTGCGTCGAGCTTGGGGATATAGTTAAACATTCCCAGTTTCAGCTCCGTCGCGAGTCCACCTCCAGAAACGATGAAGACATCAGGTAGGATATTTCGGATCATCTTAACTACTTCTTTCTGCCACTTAAGAGTGGTGATCTTACCTGATAGCGCCACCAATATGGGTTCTCCGTTTTTGGCGATGTGGCGCTGGATCAGTCCGTGGGTCTCTTGATAGGTAAGGTGGCGCCCATTCTTGAGTCCGCGTTGCTTTGCGATTTCATCTTTAATTCGATAGGCATTGAGGTCAATGATAGTGGCCTGCACGCCATACTCGGTACGTAGTCGCGTCGCTAGGAGAAGTGGCCCTTCGGGTGTGACATTTGGACGGGCACTTTCGCGTAAAGGCATATTAACGAATAATACTTTAAAGCCAGCGATATCCTTATGGGAGATACTGGCAATTACGTCTGCGGGGTGTACATGAGTACTGACCGCAGGCACAATGAGGGGCAAATGCGTGATACTCATGTAGCCTCGCTTTCTTTGAGTTTTCAAGGGACGATTCCCAAGGCCCTTATTATATCAGCAAGTTTTAAAAAATCAAGTTTTGGCCACACCAAGAATTGTTAGAATGACCGAGTTGTGTTTTAATATACAGGGAGGTTAATATGCGTCCAATTCGAAAGTTCGGTAGTGAGGAAATCAAGAAGATGTGTAATGTTCCAACTGGGCAGGGCAGTACTGTGATCCCTGCCTCATTAGAACTTTTCAACCAAGGTCTTCCGATTCGAGTGGTTCGGCATTGTGCTGTTGCCGGGAGTGTTGCCGAGCTCCATCTGCATGAGGATGATCTTTGGTTATGTATAGAAGGAGAGGCTAGTTTCGTTCTTGGTGGTAAACTGATAAATCCTCGAACGGAAGATGGCCTGACCTACCTGGCCGATTCCATTCTTGAGGGTGAGGTTGTGACAATGAGAGCCGGTGACTGGCTTCATATTCCAGCCGGCCAGCCTCATCAGCCAGTGACATCAATGTCAGCCGATTTGATTATCATCAAGCTCCCCGCTAGCGAGGGAAGAGTTGTTCTTAACTATTTGTAAATATCAAAACCTAGTAAAGCTACTAATTTGTAAAGGGTTAGTGGCTTTTCTTTATTTATACTGCCGGATTATTTTTCAACTCGTCAATATCGGCCTCCACCATAATCCTTACTAGTTCTTTAAATTTTATATGTGGCTTCCAGCCTAGTAGTTTTTTGGCTTTGGCAGGATTGGCGAGTAATTTATCTACTTCGGTTGGGCGATAGTAACGTCTGTCTAGTTCTACATAGTGTTGCCAATTTTTAATGCCGACATGTGCAAAAGCCATAGTCAGGAACTCCTTTACAGTGTGAGTCTCTCCGGTGCCGATGACAAAATCTTCTGGCTTATTCTGTTGTAACATTAACCAGGCTGCCTCCATGTATTCTGGGGCATAGCCCCAGTCACGTTTGGCTTCCAGATTCCCTAAATAAAGTTTTTTGTCTAATACCGGCCCGCTTTGGTTCATTGTAGTAGAGAATCGGTTTCTTTTGGCTATTAAAGCTCTAACTAAAAATGGCCAAGCAGAATTTCCCCAACCGTTCCATTAACCTGGTGATTTCCCGCCATCGCCGCTGGCAGGATGAAACTCTTGCCACTTTACGAGCTGATTTTGACCAAGTCTTAATTTTCTCTCGACACTTTTATTCGCTAAAGCCTGGTAAGCTATGGTCAGTCGTTCAGACTGCTCGCCGGATCAAGAAGTTATCTATCCCGGCCAACTCTATCCTGTTTGGTTTTGCCCACCATAATATTATCGAAAATGCTTTTATCTCTTATCACCCCAAAATATATAAAATCGCCCTTCTGCCCGAAAGCACCTGGGAATTAACTTTTCATCCAGCGGCAGCTGGTTTTGATATTGCCCGACTACGGTCTACCTGGGCCAGTCGGTTTTATGCGCATTTTTTGGAACCACTCCTTGGTCTGCGCCGCACAAAATTTGAGTACTATCCTAGCCCCACACCCTTGCCCTTCATTCGATTTGATCATCCATTGGAAGAACTTTATGATCAGGTCCTTCTATTTAAAAACTGGACGGGTCAGAATTTTGACTAAATCCACCACTCTTTAGTTATCAACAGTTTATTAGTTTAAATGTAATGGCGTGTTATAATGTAAATAATTAGTTAATATTTTCATCATGATGAGAAAATTTCGTCTCCTCTTGGCAGCGTTGCTGGTAGCCTTATTTGCGGGTGGGTCGGCCTTAGCCGCTTCGACAATTGGTACCAATATGAGTACCACGGGAACCTTGACCGTTACCAGTGATTCCGCCACGTCGGTGCAGTTTCAAGATGCAGCTGGCACGACCACGGTTTTTATTGTTGATACCACCAACACTCGAGCGGGGGTTAATGCTGGTGGCGCGGTAGATACCACCTTCGAGGTCGGCGGTACCGCTTCTATTTCCGGCTTTACTATCTTTGGTGCCAGTGCTTCGGTGGCTGGCGATTTTGAACTGACTGGCGGTAGCGCACTACTTGGAGTTATTGCTGGCGGTACTATAGATACCACCTTCGAGGTCGGCGGTACCGCTTCGATATCTGGCATTATCACCCTGGGTGGTACCGGAACCACTGGTGGCCAGTTTCGTCCGGGAGCTAACAGTGCTACTGCTTTTCGTTTCCAAAACGCGGCTGGTACCACTGATGTCCTCTCAATTGATACTAGTAGTACTCGAGTTGGTGTCAACGCCGGCGGCACCTTGAATACCACCTTCGAGGTCGGCGGTACCGCTTCGATCACCAGTGTTTTCGCGCTGACTAACTTTGTGGCTGGCAAAAATACCGCCAGCTCCAGCACCGCCTACCTGGGGGAGTTCTCGAGTACCGGAACAACCAGCTTGTTACTGCATGGCACTTCCACGGACAAAGGCACCTGTTTGCAGTTGAAAAACACCGCTGGAACGATTGTCTATTTGCGGATTGAGACTACCACTCTTACTATCAATACGGTCGGGTGTCATCCATAGTGCAGTGAAATAGTGCCATGTTAATAAAACTGGACCAGCGAAGCCTTAAGCTCCTCAACACTATTGTCCTTGCCGTTCTTCTAGTACTGGTTACAGTACTGACGCTGGTGTATTTATACCGTATGGTGTGGCAGGAGGGCGTTCAGGCAGTTGATAAACTAGCTTATCAGGCGGTATTTCTCGCTAATGACCAGGTATATTTTGGTCACTTGAGCGCTATCAATACCGACTATCCGATCCTTGATGATGTCTATTACGTTCAAATACTTTCCCCTGGTCCAGCTAGCGATAAGTCAGCTTCCGCTGGCCGAGTGGTTCGGCTGATTGACAGCGCCACCCATAAACCAACCAACCGAATGGTGCTGAATCGGGGGCAGATCATTTTTTGGGAAGATCTCTCCGAGCGCTCTCCCGTTCTGCAAAAAATTATGGAATTAAAGCAATCCGCCTTATGAAAAGAATTTTTATCCCGTTAGTAATTTGCGTCACTTTTACCTTGTCTTTAATGGGCGCTACAGGCGCCCGGGCGGTTGGCAACGCTTATTTCCCACAGAGTACGACGCTCACCTTAGATGGGTCAAGTTACACTATTGTCCAATCTTCCAACGCCGATCAGATTAGTACCAGTGGCGATACTCTGACCTTATTGATGTCAGCCGGACAGGAGTTTGTTTTGACATCAACCGACCGGCGGGTAATGACCAATAGCGGTAACTATTCTTACTCCTGCTCCAGTAGCCAGTCTAGCCTGACGGTTAACATACCAGTCGGTTCCAGCCAAACTACCGTCACGGTTACGCCCAAGGGTGACTGCACCACGTCCAGTGTCAGCAGTAGTGGCGGCGGCGGAGGAGGAGGAGGAGGGGGTGGAGGAGGTGGAGGAGGAACAGGAACAACCCCAACTGCTACTCCTGCTACCGGTCCAACTAGCAGTACGCGCACTACTCCTGGGGCCCACGGCTTAAAAGAGGGCGCCACTGTCTCGGCGCAGGGCTCAAATGATCCTGATATCTACATCGTCAATGAACATGGCTTTAAACGGCTATTCCTTAACCCAATTATTTTTGATTTCTATGGTCATCTGGGCGGTTTTAATAAGGTAAATAAGATTACTGCCACGACCCGTGATGTTTTTGAAGTATCAGGGCTGTTCCGTAATTGCGAAACCAACGATAAAAAAGTCTACGGCGTTGAAGTAACCGGCGAAGACACCGGCACCTTGCATCACATCAATCTATCTGGTGATCAAGCTGTCGCCCAAGATGCGGAATTCTTCAAGAAAGTTTTCTGCATAAATAATAACGAGTTTAACTGGTACACCAATAATGATACTAAGTTTGGTTCAGCTTACTCGGCTTTAAACCAACTGCCAGTTTATAAACGCAAATAAACTCTTTGCTTTGAAGAAAACAGCTGGAGCTATACCAGCTGTTTTCTTTTAAATACCCTACAGAGAACCCGCCATGGAGGCCGTGATTAATTTCACAGCCCTTTGTTTTATTGGTGCCGGAATGGCGGGGTGAATGGGATTAGCACGCGTAGCGTGCTAATCTGGTTGCATGAGAATCCGAAGCCTCAACCACAGTGTCTATCAACTGCAGTATCACATCATCTGGGGCACCAAATATCGGAGAAAATTCATCATTCCGGTGGTTAAGCAATATTTGCTGGAAAGTCTCTATACTACAATCAAGAAGTACCCGACACTCCATCTCTTCACCGTCAATACCAACCGGGACCATGTGCATCTACAACTGGAAGCGCCTCCGAGCATTACGGTGGCCAGCGTAGTACAGAAACTAAAGGCCCTCTCTAGCTTTGCCTTATGTAAGCGCTTCAAGTTCATCCGTGAGATGTATCTTGACAAAGAAGGGATCTGGAGTGTCGGGTACTTCGTCTCCTCCCTCGGATTGAACGAGACCCAGATTCGTCGGTATATCGAATGGCAGGACAAAAGAGAAGTGCCCCAGACCATCCGCACAATTCAAACCTCCAAACAAAAACGCTTCGGATTCGAATGAATAGCGGAGCACCCAGGAAACCCCGGACGGAATGAAATGGAGTCCGGGGAGGATGTCATTTCTTTGATTATCTTCCGGACG
>Ga0209542_10004218_pt1 | contig 29805 bp, 42 predicted proteins | sample RifCSPhighO2_01_FD_184028 | JGI IMG/M metagenome (GOLD analysis project Ga0209542, IMG submission 184028) | Soil microbial communities from Rifle, Colorado - Rifle CSP2_plank highO2_0.1 (SPAdes) (version 2) | ecosystem: Environmental > Terrestrial > Deep subsurface > Rock core/Sediment ... | reverse complement strand
GCTCGGGGAGCGCCTCGGCCAGAGTGTCAAGGAGCACGGCAAGGCCGATCGTGCCGGGATCATCCGCGAATTCAACGAGACGTTTCCCAGCAAGGACCTCAACCCGAACAAGATTGCCGGCATCTACACCAGGAACGGCGGAGATCAGGCGAAATTCATCGCCTGGTGTCGGAAGGAACGGCAAAGACAGGACACGGCGAGGGTGAAAGGGCAGGAACTCAAGAAAGTTTCGGTTCTCGCCCCGTCCACTCCGAAGGTCCGTCCGATCCAAACACTGCCTGCAACGGCAGTGCCACGGCTAGCGCAACCGCGTCAGGTGCAAAAGCCGGTTCAGAAGAAACTGGCACTGCCACCGGAGCCGCCTCGTGCGATTCCCAAAACAACGCCTGTATCACCGCGGGAGCCGCCACGGCCTCAGACAGTGGTTTCGTCCTCGCCTACGCCGTCGCCGAAGCCGCTCAAACCGGCGATCCCGGCACCGGTATCGTTGCGGACAGCGGCTCTCGAGGCATCTCAGAAACGAGAGCCGCTCCGACTCGATGCCTCGCACGATGCAATCATCGCGCGGGCGCTTGCGGGATGGGATCCGTACGACCCGAGCATGAGGTCGGGACCGTGGGTACGTGCCGCGATAGCGGTGAATGCAACCAGTACGATCCGTGGGCACTATACCGATGCGAACGCGGTGGAGGCGCGGGTGGGGCGGATGATTGCCGATTTCCTCGTGAATCACGGCATCGACCACGAACAAGCTGTCAATGCTTCGGTGCAGGTACGGAATTACAAGCCGAGATTGAACTAGAACAGCTGACTGAAAAGACTGGGGGCGACGCGCAAGCGTCGCCTTTATTTTTATGCGAACGGAAAACCGCCCGCGATCCGGGGATCGCGGGCGGTTTTCTTTGAGGGACGGATTAGTATCCGCCGCGGCCGAAGCCGCCGCCATTGCCGCGCTCAGGGCGTTCACCCTGCGGGCGGGCAAAGGAGACGGAGAGCGTGCGGCCCCCGAACTCCTTGCCATCCCAGCGATCGATCGCCGCCTGAGCTTCCGCTTCGGAGCCCATCTCAACGAAACCGAATCCGCGCGAGCGGCCGGTCATGCGATCGCTGATAATGCTGACAGACGTGACCGTACCGCATTCAGCGAACGCGGTGCGCATCTCGTCCTCAGTCGTGCGGTACGGGATACCGCCGACATAGAGCTTGTTTGTTGCCATGTGTGGCTATGATTTCTAACCTCGCCGATACCGAACACTGAAAGGAGGCGAAACGCCACACTTTAGCTCAAGATTCTGCGAGACTCTCACTATACTACGGATACTGCTTTGTTGCAAGGTGCGGCTGGGGATGGTGGGGAAAGCGGATTTCTCCGTGCACGACCTTATCGGTCACGATGGGCTGAACCTGATGCTCGATATTCTTCGCGCGCGCCTGAAGCGTTTCCGGCGTGTCATCGGGTTCGATAGGTACCGGAGTAGAAAAAAATACCGGCCCGGTGTCGTATTCGTCGGCTACGAAATGCATCGTGACCGCGGAATGGGTAAGTTCTCCCTTCCGATACGCGTCAAGCACCGCCCGGTGGAGGGGCAGCCCATACATGCCTTTCCCGCTGAATCGCGGTAGGGGGGCGGGGTGGATGTTGAAGGTCGTTCTTGAGGCAAGTCCCGCGACCGGCTTCAGCCATCCCGAGAGCGCGCAGAATTCTGCACCGGCTTCCGCTTTGATCCGGCGATACTCCTCGGCGGTCCACGGCGGCGGGAAGTGAAAGAACCGCATCCCGAGTCGCTCCGCGCGTTCTCGCACTCCTCCCTGTTCGTGGTTGCTCACGACGCCGACGATATGCGCGCGAAGCGTGCCGCTTTCTGCCGCCCGGACCAGGTTCTCGAATCCGGAGCCGCCGCCCTTTTTCGTTCCTGAAGCGAAGATGAGCAGATTCGGTGGCATGGGGACCTCGGCACTACGGGCGCCGTATCATGAACCGTTCGATGTCCTCGAATGTCCCGCCCACCTTCTTTCCCGGATTCAGGACATTCAGCGGGTCGAAGAGGTGCTTCGTCTCGCCGAATAGCTCCGTCATTTTCTCGCCGAATTTCATTTTGAGGTAGGGCGTTCGGATAATGCCGTCATTATGCTCGCCGGTCGTCGTTCCGCCGTAGCGAATGACAAGCTCGTACACTTTCGGCGTGAGCTCGAGAATGATTCTCCGGTCTTCGGGACGGGAAAGGTCCATGAGTGGAATGATGTGGAAATTTCCGTTCCCGACGTGCCCCGCGATCGTATAGAGAATGCCGCTCTTTTCAAGAAGGGAGATGAGTTCGGGCAAGAAGCGCGGATAGGTGTCGGGGTCGACGACGAAGTCGTCGATGAATGGGGACGCGTAGAGGCCGCGCAGGTTCTTCCGGAGGAGCGTGAAGCTCTCGCGCCTGACCTTCCAGTATTTCTCGGCGGCGCGCTCGTCTTTCGCGATACGCATCGCGACGCCGAGGTCGGCAAGCGCGCGTTTCGCCTCTTCCGCTTTCCGGAGCGCCTCTCCGTCGGAATGTTCCGCGAATTCGGCCAAGAGCACGAGTTTCGGCACGCCGCTCCCAAGCACCATGCCGATCTCAGGCAGGAAAGCGAAGCCGAGGCGTATCGACTCCAGAAGTCCCATCTGACCCAGTATTTGCGGGAGGAAGCGCACGGCGAGCCGGAAGGTGTGGTCGTCATAGGACTCGAACGATTCGGGGGAAAGCCGCAGGAGGCGGTGGACGATATCCGGCAGGATGGTGAGGTCGGAGAGAAAGACGACCAGCATGGCGCGTTCCGGTTTCGGGCGCATGAGCGAAAGGCGCGCCGAGGTAACGATGGCGAGCGTCCCTTGGCTTCCGACAATGAGTTTCGTGAGGTCGAAGGTACCGTCGTCTCGCTCCACGTCCCAAAGAGCATAGCCGGCGGAGTTTTTGGAGACCTTCGGGCGCGCAGCGGCGAGTGCATCTCGATTCTTCTCGATAAGCTCGTGTATGCCGCGGTAGATGCTTCCCTCAAGCGTTCGGAGCTTTTTCTTTTCTTCAAGTTCAGGTTTCGTGAGGGCACGAAAGGTTGTGAGCGAACCGTCTCCGAGAACAACCTCAAGCTCCTTCACGTACCGATCGGTTTTTCCGTATGAAAGAGAGAGTTCACCTCCGGCGTTGTTCCCGATGATGCCGCCGAGCGCGGCTATCTCACGCGAAGCGGGATACGAGGGGAGAATGTATCCACCTTTAGCTTTCGTTGCCTTCTCGAAATCACGATAGAATGTCCCCGGTTCGGTAACGGCTTCATTCTCGCCGACCTCCACTTGGTTCATGTATTTCGTAAACGAAAGGACGATGGATGAGGAGAGCGGACCACCGGTCATGTCCGTTCCGGCCGCGCGCGGCGTAACCGAGACGTTTTCTCCACGCGCCCGCGCGAGAGCGGCGAAGCGCACCACAGCCACCACGTCCTCCTTGTCTTTCGGGAACACGACGACGGCGGGCTTCTTCTCGAAGATGCTCGTATCGCGCGAGTAGGTCGAAAGGGTCGCGGCGTCGTCCGCGACGTCGCCTCTCACTAGCTTTTTCAGCTCATCTTTCAGGTTCATGGGAAAGTTTCGAGAAGCTCGTCGATTGCGCATGCGGTCTCGGAAGGATTCTTTACTGCACGAGTTTTGATGCCGGTGCGAACCACGACGAAGTCGTTCCCTCCTTCTTGGAGATCATCTCCGACATAGAGCATGTCTTCGACTGCTATGCCGAGATGTTCCGCCAGTTTACAGACGCCGAATGCTTTATTTATCCCTTTACGGACGATATCTACCGAAGTGGCGCCTCCAATTCCTATCTCATATTCAGGAAGGAGTGGCATGAGCGCCTCGCGCAGTTTCATACGCTTGGATTTGTCCGAATCCCAGTTCACCTTTTCCGAAAACGGTGCTATCTGGCCAAACGCCGAAAAGGTCACCTGACTTCCACGATATTCGATACGCGGGCCCCATGCGGGTTCGTCTCCGCGGAGCGTCCCGGTTTCCCGTACAGCTTTTTCTATGACGCTTTCGATACGTGCGGCTTCTTCAGGCGCAAGCCGCTCTTCATAGAGCGCTTCCCACCCATTTTTCGTGAAGTGGTAAAGAGCAGCTCCCGAAGTCGGGAGAAGATAGGTGTGCGGATATGCGGTTGCGGGAATCGCCGGAAGTGCTTGTATCTCGAACTGCGCGAATTTCGCTCCGGAAATGATAGCGACTGGAGCGCGTTCCGCAAGAGCGGCAAGACGTCTCCCCATGTCGGAGGTCATCGGAGACTTGCTCTCGGCAAGTGTTTGATCGAGATCAAAAACGACAGCTCGGGGAGTGCTCATGAAAGTGCGGATAGGATACGCGAAAGACTCCCTTCAGCAACGCCAAGCACTTTGTCGCCGCCGCCGTAGTACACGAGGAACCGGTCGCCTCGGACGACGGCGCCGCAGGAGAAGACGACGTTCTTCACCTCGCCCTCAGTCTCGTAGGGTTCCACGGGCTCGAAGATGGGGTCCGCGGTCCGTGAGAGGAGTGTCGTGCCGGATGGGTCAAGAAGGGCTGCGCCGAGGCGGTAATGCATGCGGTGCGAGACGCCGTGATAGATCAGGAGCCACCCACTTGCTACCTTGATAGGAGGGCCGGCCATGCCGACTTTCGCCGCGTCCCACATGCCATCCCGCGGGCCCATGATCTCTATACAGCGCGAGACGCGCTTCCCGAAGGAGAGGTCCGGCAGGATGTCCGCGCAGATGCGTCCGCCGATGCGGTGGTACAGGATGTAGCGATTATCGACTGCCTCTGGCAGGAGCGTCACGTCCTTGTCGTCCACGTCATCCGGCGTGAGGAGAACGGGAGCGCTCCACGCGTTCCAATTCCGCGTGAGAAAATCGGATTTTGAAATCGAAGAGACCGCTCCACGCGGTGCGTGCATTCCGTCGTACGCCGTATAGGTCATATAGATACGGTCGCCGATGAGGACGACGCGCGGGTCTTCGCAACCGGAATTTCCCATGGGATGGCTTCGTTTCATTTCGAACTCTGCACGCGGAACGTAGATTGGTTCCGCAAGGCGCTCGTCTACGTGGATTCCGTCTGCGCTTATGGCATATCCGATGGTGGACGTGTTGTCGTCGCTCATCGCGCGATACAGGATGTGTACCGAACTTTCGAGGTCGAGAGCAGCCGCATTGAAGACGGCACGGTGCTCAAAGGCGTGTCCCGAAGGAGAAAGGATTGGATTCTCCCGCGCACGCGTGAGCGTGCGCGGGGTCCCCGAAGATGAAAGAGAATCGAGCAAATCGGCAGTACGTACCGTCGCTTTCGCGCAGGTGGTATCTGCCGCGCCGTAGTAGAGGTCGATGGTGCCTGCTGTGCCGGTAGGCAGGCCGTCGTCATGTTGTATCGCTCCCGTCGGGAATACGATATCGGGTGCGATGCCGTAGCGTTCGTAAATTTCTTCGGGAACGAGAAGCGGATAGGTCCGACCGAGTATGCGAGACGGATCGTCGCGGTCGAGCAAAGCTGCTTCGACGCCAAATACGCGTGGCCCACCGCCGAAATAATTCTCGATATAAGAATAGAAGATGAGCCAGCCGCGTTCGGTGAGAAGGGGCGCGGGGCCCGCTTCCACATGGTCGCGATCGTTTCGCTTCAGGGGAAGGGCGTGCGAATGCCAGTTCGCATACCACGCGTTCCAGAAATTCGACGACCAGAAATCCTCGATGTGCTCCGCCTGCGCGATGCATACCTCGGCGGGCGGCCGGTCGGTATGGGCCGTGAGCAGTGCCGCGTACTTGCCACCGACTTTCTCGGGGAACAGAGAGAACGCTTTCGCGTTGAACGGAGTCGCAAGATGCCGTTCCTTGAAGTTCTCGCCGTCTTCGGAAATCGCGATGCCGACCTTGATGTTATCGGCGTGGTAGGGGAATCCGCCGAGTGCCGTGTAGCACAGGTAGGTTTTCCCGCCGATGACGGTGGCGCGCGGGTCTTCGCATCCGTACGCATCCCATGATTCTTCCGGAATGAGGACCTGTCGTCGCGAATGGAAATGGACGCCGTCCTCGGAAACGGCCGTCCCGATGGTCGATTGTCCCGCGTAGGGAGACACGAGAGCGGCGGGGTTCGAGAGCGCGCGGTAGTAGAGACGAACGCCAGCATCCGTTTTCACAGCCGACGGATTGAAGGTCGCGAGCGTTTCCCACGGATGCTCTCTGCGCGGCGAGAGGATGGGATTTTCGGGATGACGGCGGACGACGAACATAGTTAGTTTATCTTCATTTCAAAACTCCTTGCTCGCATTCCGTCCTGCGGTACGCAACCGGACTCCTCCGACGATAAGGAAATCATAGTCGCCTCGCCTAACGCGAAAAGGGCAACTCGTTCCGTACCACCTTCCTCCGAAGGTGGTACGGGACTCAAACACTCCCTTTTCGCTACTCGGCTCATTGATTTCCAATCGTCTCCGTCGAAGCGTATCCTCGGACGGAATGCTCGCTCGTTTAGAGTTTTGAAATGCGGTAACGAGCGAGGGATTTTGAAATGCGTCATATCAGGAAAGTGTCGCGTCTTTCCCGCTCGCGAGGCGCTCCACGAATGCATCGAAGGGAGTCGCGGCGGCGCAGACCACCGAGTCTGCGCCGCCGTAGTACACGATGAGGAAGCCCTCTTTCACCACAGCGCCACAGGCATAGATGACACCCGATTTTGCGCCTTCGTTCTCGTACCACGCGTCCGGTTCGAGGACGGGAAGCGGCGAGCGCTTGATAACGCGCGCGGGGTCGCTTGCATCGAGCAGCATCGCGCCAAGCTTATAGCGGTGCGGGTCCTTTCGGTCGATGGCGTGATACAGGAGGAGCCAGCCGCGAGAAGTCTCGATGGGCGGGGGGCCCGCGCCCCGTACGTAGGTGTCCCATGCGGCGGAAGCGGGAGCGTCGCGGAACCTGGCATCGCTTTTGATGTACGGACGCGGCTCCTCAAGGAGAGTGTCAAGATACGCGATATGAGCCCTATTCCGGTCTTCGCGCGAGAAGCCGTGGAGGACAGCGAATGTACCGTTTATTTTCCGCGGGAACAGGACCCAGTTCTTGTGGACCTCGTTCGGGGCGGAAAGGAAGATTGGTTTCGACCATAGCCATCGACGCGCGTCGAAGTCCTCTTTGCGTATCGAAACGACGCCGATGCGAAGCGAATTCCACCCGGCAAAGGCGGAGAAGGAGAGGTAGATTCTGTCTTCGATCACCACCGCGCGCGGGTCTTCGCACCCGCTCCAGCTTCCGCCGGATGCCATGAGCATGGCGTAGAGGGTCGGGTTGTGGCGGCGCACGAGCGCCTCTCGCGCGGGGTCGGCGTCTCCTAAGGAAAAGACAGGATAGGGAAGCCGTTCGTCAAAATGAGCGCCGTCTCCCGATGAAGCATAGCCCACGCGCGAGGCGCCGTCCGTGCCGATGGCGCGGTAGAAAAGATGCACGCGATTTCCCTCAAGGATGGCCGCCGGATTCATCACCGCCGCCGCTTCCCATGCATGACTGCTCCCGCGAAGTACCGGATTCAGTATCGCGCGGCCAAGCGCGAGCGGGTGCTTCGGCGCGAAGAAGCGGCGAAAGACGGCGCGGATCTTTTCCTTGTAGGTCCGAACCGTTCTCCAGAGTCCCATGAGGAAAAGCACGCTTGCGGAAAGGGCGCCGAGCGTCGCAAGAAGGAGAGCGATGAGGTCGAAACGGTCCATGAGTACTGCTACGGAACTCTTCCAAAATCGTCTTCTATGCGCTCGGTATCGTTTTCGTCAAAATCGCCAAAGGCGATTTCAAGGACGGCGATGCCTCCGGGGCCGCCCGTAAGTCGGTGAAGCGCACCGACAGGGATTTCTATCTCGTCCCCCACCTGCGCCTCGCGCTCATCGTTGCCCACCCGTATGACGCCGCTTCCCTCGATGACTTTCCAGAACTCGGCTCGCCTCGTGTGTTTCTGGAGTGAGAGGCGCTTGTCCGCCGAAACACGTACGATTTTCAGCGTAGTCGCTTCATTTGCCGTAAAGCGCTCAAAGGAACCCCACGGACGTTCTTCAAAGTGGCGGTTAGGAAGCATGGTCTGCTTCTTTAGAGGATACCGCATCGCATGCCGAAGCCGCGTTTGGACGAGTGTATAACGACATTGCGTTTTCAAGCGCCGGAGCGATACTTATGGGCACGGTGCTCTTATGAGCTAACGGTACTTCATTGATTCATGAAATCGTTGCACTTGGTTGCGTTCATCCTCCTTGTCATTGGGGGCTTGAATTGGCTCCTCGTCGGCGTTGCCGGCTGGGACATCGGAGAACTCTTCGGCGGGCAGGGGGAAATCATCTCGCGCGTGATCTACGTCTTGGTCGGTCTCGCGGCTATCTACGAGGTCGCGACGCACAAGGCTAACTGCCGCGCCTGCGGCGCGTCTTCCGGTCCGATGGCGATGTGAGATATATCCACACGCCAAAACAAAAAGCGCCCGAAAGGGCGCTTTTTGTTTTCGGTTAGACGACTTTGCTGACCTTGACCGCGTTCAGTCCTTTCGGACCTTCTGCGACTTCAAAAGTCACCTTGTCTCCCTCACGGAGCTCATCGAACTTCACATTGACCAAGTCGTTTGCGTGAAAGAAGAGGTCCTTCTCTACGCCCTCGCGCTTGATGAATCCGAAATTCTTGTCCGTGAGTCCGGCGATTGTGCCTTCCTGCATGGATGTTTCGATAAGTGCACCTACTAAGCGTCAAATACAGGAGGCTTGCATTTGAAGCTCGACGTCGCTTCTTGCGCCAGCACTGCGGTTGAGGGAGACACTATAGCACAGCTTTGCCGTTATGTGAACGGCCCCACCCGCATATAGCGAGGGGGGCCGTATGCACAAAGGTCAGCGCGGCGCTTTGCCGATACCGACCATACAATCGAAGAACTGGCGACCCAGATGTGCGAGCGCATCTTCGTCGTCCGGTATCACGCGCCGATTTTCCTCGCACCACTGTGCGAAATGCTCGTACAGCTCATCGCCAACCATGGCGCTGGTGCCCGAACAGAAGGCGAGAATGTCGTCCCATGAGCTACCGGACCATGCATTCCGCAAGACGTTTGCAAGTCCCATGCGATCGGCGACGATACGACCCATGAGAATGAGCCGACTGTCCATGTCGCTTTCCTTAAGATTGCCTACGACGGCGAGGATGGAAGTGCTATCGGGAACCGTCCTCTCGGTTCCTTGATTCTCTTGGAACATGGTGCCCTCCCGATGCGGATCGGAATTGATCCCTAGGAGACGGTATATACTTTCCTTACGGGATGTCAACAAGAAAGGAGGCTTTCAAGTGTATAATCAAAATATGAACGGAGAATCCATGCCACAAGCGATTCAGCCTGCGTCTGAAGAAAGTAGGGAAGACAAGAAGAAGGAATGGGGGATGGCGGAAGCCATCGGGGAAATCTTGAGATTGGAACATGAGGAAACACAACCGACCGCGCGCATAGATAGCGAAACCAACGATTTTGCACTCATCCGTTCGGCTGTCATCAATTCTCAGATGACACCGTCCGAGGGAGTGCAGAAGGCGTTTGATTTGGTGCATAGTCATCGCCAAGGGGAGCCGGAAAATCCAGAAAGCAACCAGTAGCGGGCAGGAAGCATTTCCCGAAGGAAGTATTGACATATTGTCAATGATGTGCTAATATTGTAAATACGGGGTACTTCTTAGGTATTCCGTATCCAATGAATATCTTCGCACTTGCAGCCCTTATCGGGCTTTTTGCTTTTCAGGGAACGCCTGCGCCTCTTGAAGACCTGCCTGCGCAGGCCGATGCGTCGTCGTTCTCGGTCAAGCTCACTGCGTATAACGCCGTTGCCGAACAGACGGACGGCGATCCGCACACGACCGCCTCTGGCGCCTTCTCTAACCCTGAAGTCGTCGCGGCGCGCTCCCGCGATCTTGCGGGCGTTCTTCCCTTCGGCACCATCATCGCCATCGAAGGTCCCGCCGTCGCGGACAACGACTGCGGATATGACCTGGTCGCGCCGAAGATTGGGTATCGTGTCATCGCCGACTCCATGCACTCGCGTAAGCGCGAGCAGGTGGATATTCTCCTTGACCATGCCGACCGCGTCCGCGCGGCGGGGAAAACGGTGAATCCGGCGCTTGCGCTCGGTATCTGCGAAGGCGTTTCCATTCGCGTCGTCGGATACGTGGATATCAAAGACATGCCGAAAACGCAGGGCGAGCTCGTCCGTCTCGTCGAAGGCAAGAAAGTCGCTACGCGATAAACAGGATACGGATAAAGAGAAAGGCCGGTACCTGGGACAGGTATCGGCCTTTCGCATTGTTGCATGTTGCCGAGGTCAGAGGCGATTCAGAGGCGATACTGCTGGACCCGCGTGGCTCGAAGGCCCGGAAGTCCGAATCTGTCGACGGCCCGTTGCCACGAAAGGAATTCTTCGACGGAGAGACTGTAGCGTTTGCAGGCTTCCTCGAGCGGGAGAAGACCGCCACGGACGGCCGCAACGACTTCCGCCTTTCGCCGGATGACCCAGCGCTTCGTGTTTGGCGGCGGCAGGTCGGCAAGCGTGAGCGGGGACCCATAGGGTCCGATCACGTAACTCACCCGTCGCGAGCCCTTAGTCGTATTTGACTTCGTCATGCGCTCCTCCTTGAAGAAGTGGGTTGTGTGGGTTTCGGACGGAACGACGTGCCCGCCAGAAGATAGTAAAGAACACAAGGTCGTTCTTGTCAAACCACTCGAGCGAAAATGCAAAGGCCGCGACAATGGTGCCGCGGCCCGCGCACAGTGTTCAGCGCATGAATTCCGCCCGAGCCATGAGCGCCAAGAGAGCGGCGACCATTATGAAGGCGCGACCCGCATATATCCCCGCGAGCACATCTCGTGCTTTGTAGGGATTGTAGAGGGCGACCATCGTGCCGACCCATGCGAGCCCCCACGTATAGAAAGACTCGGTGTTATGGTCAGCGTACCAGAGCCGGCCAAACATCGGAAAGTATCCGATGGTCAGGATGCCGTTTGCGACCAGGTTCGCCGTCCATGCATCTCGTCGGACGAGGTAGTACACGATCGTGATTCCTGCCGCTCCGAAGCATGAAAGCTCGAACGCGGTGAACCCGAAACGTACGTTTTGTCCGAAGAGCACGAGACACAGAATCGGTATGCCGATGGAGACGGCGTCCGTGGCGTTCATCGTATTCGTGATGAGGTCGCCACCAACGCCGGTACCTTCGGTCGTTCCCATACTCTTGCGCACCTTCTTCTGGTGCGCGAGGTAGGTCAGCAAGCTGAAGAATATGGCCGTAAAGAACAGTAGCCACGACGCGAGCGTTGGCTCGAAGCCGGGCGGGGGGTAGAGGATGAGGTAGCTGTACCAGATCCCCACTCCGGAAAATATCGCCGCCACGACAAGGGCGGCGACGTGACGCGAGGTCAAGCTCATCTGCCGCTCCTTCTTGTTGAGGCGGGTTTACTTTGCCTGAATATTCAGATAAGTCAATGTATGAGCGAGCGAGGGGCATGTTTCGAGGAGAGGCTCTCGGAGGTGGTTCAGCCGACTCTTAGTCGCACCCGAAGGGGTGCGGGGAGTCGCGAAACAGAAGTGAGGCTGTTTTGCGATTTGGGACACCGAGAGTGAGCGCGGCGAGTCGCCGGATGAGCCGAAGCGTATTCCCGCAGGAATATGCCCGAGCGAGCTCTAGGTGCGTGGGTCGCTTTTCTTCCACTCCGTGATGCTTCCGGCCGCGCGCTCCACGGAGTCAGCGGGACGGATGAGTCGTGTATTCTTGCGCGGTATGAAAGGGAAGTGCCTCGCTTTGTCCAAGGCGTCGTTTAGGTACCATGGCTCTTTTACCGCGGTAATCCATTTCGTTCCGAAGCGCGCGAGATTGAGCGGGTGAGAATACGAACGGAGAGTCTTTACGCCGTTCGTGTCGAAGAAGACCTCGTGAAAATAGGACATCACGAGCTCGCGGGGCGTTTTATAGACCGGGTCGCGATAGCGGAGCACGGCGTGGTTCGTCTTGCTCACGGCGCCCCAGAAGCCGTTTTTCCGGAACAGAGCGACAGTATGTCCGTGGTCAGGTCGTATGGGTACGAGGTCGAGAAGGAGCGGCGTATGCCCGTGGTACCACAACACGGCCGCCGCGAATAAGGCGCCCTCGACGCAGTGCGCTTTTTTGCGCTCAAGGACCATTCGCGGCGAATAGAACGTCCGGCCCTTTTTCTCGAAATTGATGGGAATCGTGTTGAGGAAATCTTGGATTCTGGAAGGTGTCGAGAGTTTCCTGAAAAGCGATTCTTCTTTTTTTGTGAGGGCGAACATGTGCAGGGCTAGTATAGCAATCGGCTTGACGTTCGGGTGGAACCTGAGGTACGGTTTACCTTGGGGAACGGTTCTCCATGTGCGTGGATGTTCCGCGCGCATAACTCTATAAATGGGGAGTCCAAAATGTGTAAAGGCTCTGTTGCGGCAACACATGTTGCCGACGCACAGGAAGGCAAGACCTACGATATCGGCGTTTCTTTGCACCAACTCGCCGTTCTGCATCCAGCCGGCATCCCGGCGATGGAACACGTGGCGTGCGTCAAGAATGGCGCGACGCTCACCCTGTCGGGGATTCCGCCGGAACTGCAGACGGCGCACGGCATCGGCGACACGGAAATCGTGACCTTCATCGACACGAGCGACAACCGCCAAGATCTGCTCGAATTCGAGGACGGCCGGCGCATCTCGCTCTGGGACTTCGCGAACAAGGGCGTCGCGGTCTATATCGGCGTCAAGGAAATCGCGCTCACGCCACGGCCAGCAATCCGCGCGAAGGACCTCGTTACCGCCTGAACCTCAGCCTGAACTTTTCGGCCCGTGCGCTCCGCTCTTGCGGGGTGCATGGGCCGCTTTCTTTTCCTTTTCCATAAAATACTGTACCCCCGCGGCGGTGAAGCGGCGGGGGTACTTGCGGCCTTGCGATTGTCCTAGCGCGAATCCACGGGCTGTTCGATTGCCGACGGATTTGCATTGTCGAAACGACTGTTGAGTGCCGTTCCGATAGCTTGGACTGCGGCGATGATTGCAATGGCAATTCCCGCCGCGATGAGGCCGTATTCAATAGCTGTGGCTGGAAGACCCTCCTCTTTTCAATGGCTCCTGTCGTCTTCCGCGCATGCGGGACAGGGCGTGTGTCTTATACCGTTTGGCGTACCCGAAGTCAAACGGAAACGACATGCACGCACTTGATGTAACGTAAGATTGCGAACCTAGTCAACGTTTGTGATGGATGCGGCTTTGTCTGCTTTTGAGTCCGAATAGCGTGAAGAGAGGTTGAGCTGGGGAAGCCAGTCGATGATTTTCTTCCGGTGTTCATCAAGGGACCAGAGGTCGCCGTGCTTGAAAAGCGCGGCGTGCGAGTCTTTGAATTTCTTCAGAAGGGCAGTGGAGGCACGCGGAAAACCGGCGGGAATCGTTTTGTTGTAGGACTTCAAGAAATCGGGAAGCGAAACCAAGAGTTCGCTCCGCTCACGGTCAAAGTCGCGCGTTTTCATGTGCGGTTCATAATACCACGAACCGCTTGCGAAATCAAACTTCCCAAGTTCGAGAAATATCCTGCTCAGGAGACAGTTTTTATTTCACCTCGGCCCTTCATTTATATAAAAATGAATGGCCACACATTTCAGTCTTCTTGCGAAGAAAGAAATGCGTGGCCCCCGGGAGCCGTCCCTATGCCGTAGGGGCGGCAAACGTTGTCTACATCACATCAGAACGGTCCGAAATTAGTTGGACCATTACCATTCGTGTTTCTCATTCTCACACTCGAGGCGGACGTTAATCTCGACGTCGAATTCCTTCGCGAGTTCTTCCGCGAGCGCCTTGAACATGTTGATACGCGCGCGGCCGTACACTTCAAGCAACCACTTCTTAGGGGTTGCTTTCCTGATATGACCGTTCCAGATAAAAAGAGGCCGCCCCGTGCTTGCGCTACGGGACGGCATTGAGGTCAATGGTCGAATGTTCACATCACGATGGCGGAGTCGTGAAGCCTGATCGCTCCTCCTTCAAGGACGCGGCAGGTAACGCCGGCGCGCCACAAGGGCGTGAGCGCGGCCTGTAGGCCCCGGTACGCCTCGTCCATCCGGTTGCAGGGTTTCGTTTCTCCCGTGATGAAAAGGACGACGTTGCTGCCGAGATAGATCTTCCTTCCGACATCGGAGGGTTCGAAACGGAATCCTCCGCAGATGAGGATGTTTGCGCGGCGCAATACCCACGGAAGTTCCATGCCGACTTCGCGACACGCTTCCATCCACTGCGCTTCCAGAACGACGGTCAGTTGGCGGTTCTGGTGTATACCGCCTCTTCCTCGACAGTCGCCTGTGATGCCGGCGTTTACCGTAACGACGGCTTCCGGAACGACCTGCATCAAACCGCGCTTGCGCGGTTTGATGGCGATACTGCTATGCATGCCATGTAATACTCTCCTTCCCCGCTGTGTCCTAACGGGCTTTATACGCGAAAAAGCGCCCATTGTCAGCACCCCTGTTTCACTTCGCGCTACTCACGCTCGCCAGATTTTTATGACGCACATGGGAAGGGGACAAATATAGAGCGCCTTGTTCGCGCGGTCGAAGTACGCGCCTATCCAAAAATCGTACCAAAGAAAACTGAATCGGACATGGATTGTTCCAGACCCAAGCAGCGCAGTTTTATTATATCTTGATTTCCTGGGAACATTCCCTCGTGCTACAGAGGCGCTCACCATGTCGATGTCCGTTCTCTTTCGCGCATTGTCGGGAAGGCGTGCATAATGGCGGCATGGACTCGTCTTTGAAGACTCTTCGCGACAGAAGGACGGATACCGCTCGATTCCACGCCGCAACGCGGAAACTCTGCCGCCACCTCATGCGGAAGCAGGAGGCGCTGTTGGAGAAACGGGGGATAGCGCCGGACCGCGTCGTTCTTGTCATCATTCTTCGCGCCGCTATGGCTTTTATCAATCCGGCTCGAGAAGTGTTTCCAAATGCTCCGATCGGCGTATTCGGTATGAAACGGGATGAGCGTACGAAGGTCGCGCGCTGGTATTACGAGAACCTTCCGCCCCTCTCGAGGCGCAGTGTCGTCATCGTGCTCGACCCTATGCTCGCGACGGGCGGTTCAGCCGCCGCCGCAGCGCGGCGTCTCCTGGTGCGAGGGTCTGATCCGAAGAACATCTACTTCGTCGGTATTATCGCGGCGCCCGAAGGCATTTCGCGCCTCGCACGATTCATTCCGCAAGAGAATATCACGCTTGCGGCGGTCGATACGGGACTTGACGCGCAGAAGCTGATCATTCCCGGACTAGGAGATTTCGGCGACCGCTATTTCGGATACGATAAGGCGCGAACTCCGAAAGCCGCTCGGAAGTAGGGATATGCTCACGGAAGCTGCATTCAAAAGAATCATGCGCGCATATGGCAATGCGTGGGAAAAACTCGATTCATCGGCTCTCGTAAAGATTTTCACGAGAACCGGCACGTATCGAGTGCGGCCGTTCGAGCGCCCGTACAGAGGCCACAAGGGTATACGGAGATATTGGGACGGCATCGTGAAAGTGAAAGAAAAGAACGTACGGTTCGCGCTCGGCAGGGTGTTCGTGAACGACGACGTTGGCGTTGCGGAGTGGAAGGCGCGCTTCACGCGCCGCGATAACGGCCACCCCGAGGAGCTCCGAGGGATCATCTTGGCAAAAGTCAGGAACGGGAAAATACGGGAACTTTGGGAATACTGGGACAAAAAAGAAATGGGCGGCACGCAGACGAAGGAAAAATCGACGTAGGAAGCCGCGATGGTAGTATAAGAACGCCATGCGAAGTCCCCGGCACGGTTCCTCCGAGCACGATACGCATGCCGGGCACCATACCGAGGATTTTTTGAAGAAGTTCTGGGTCGTTCTCGCGCTTACGGTTCCCATCCTCGCGTATTCGGAGGTTTTTGAAATTGCGCTCGGCTTCTCGCCGCCTGATTTCGTGGGCAGGGAATGGCTCATTCTTGCGCTCGGTTCCGTCGTCTTTTTCTACGGCGGGTGGGTATTTCTCCAGGGCGCGCTTCGAGAGATCGAAGCGCGCCTCCCCGGCATGATGACCCTGATTACGCTTGCGATTACGGCGGCGTATCTCTTCAGCGTCTATGCGACGATCGCGGGAACAGGACATACGCTCTTTTGGGAACTTTCGACTCTGATCGCGATCATGCTCCTTGGGCACTACATAGAGATGCGCGCGGTCAAAAGCGCTTCCGGCGCCTTGAAAGAACTTGCGAAACTCCTGCCGGACACCGCGGAAGTTTTGCGGGACGGCGTACCATCCACAGTACCGCTTTCGGGACTGACCGTCGGCGACGTCGTTCTCGTTAAGCCGGGAGCGAAGATTCCCGCCGACGGGAAGATTACCGAAGGAAGATCCGATCTCAATGAATCTATATTGACCGGAGAATCAAGACCGGTCTCGAAATCGATCGGGAGCGAGGTCATTGCGGGCTCGATGAACGGAGACGGGAGTCTCAAAGTGGAAGTGACGAAACTCGGCGAGCAAACGTTCCTTGCGGGCGTCGCGCGTTTAGTCGCAGAAGCCGAAGCGTCAAAGTCGCGCCTCCAACTTCTCTCGGACCGGGCCGCGCTCTACTTGACCGGCATTGCGATAACTGCGGGCGGCGTCACGTTTGTCTCATGGCTCGCCGCCGGAACGGGGTTCGTCTTTGCAGTAGAGCGACTTGTTGCAGTACTGGTCATTGCCTGCCCGCATGCTCTCGGGCTTGCGGTTCCTCTGGTTGCGTCTATCTCGACCACTATGGCCGCGCAAAACGGATTTCTGATAAAGCGCCGCCTCGCTCTCGAGGCGGCGCGGAAGGTTGATGTCGTTCTCTTTGACAAAACGGGAACGTTGACCGAAGGAGCGTTCGGCGTGGATACCGTCATTCCTGCAGAGGGCGTTGATGCGGCGCGCGTACTTCAGCTTGCCGCGTCGATAAATGTCCATTCCGAACATCCTTTGGCAGGGGCAATCGTTTCCGAAACAAAAAAGCGCGGCATCACACTCTCCTCGGTTTCTCGCTTCGAACGAATTCCTGGGAAGGGCGCGAAAGGAATGGTGGAAGGCGTCGAGGTTCTTGTCGGAAGTGAAACCCTATTCGATTCAAAATCAACGACTTACGAAGTCCTTACTCTTGGAAAAGAAGGGAAAACCGTGGTGCATGTGATCTGCGCCGGAGAACCCATCGGCGCGATCGCGCTTACCGACACCATCCGTCCCGAATCGAAAGAAGCGATCCGAAGTCTGAAGACGCTCGGCGTAAAGGTCGCTATGATTACCGGCGACTCTGAAGACGTAGCGAAGTGGGTGTCGAAGGAACTCGATATTGACCAGTACTTCGCGCGGGTTCTTCCCGGTGAGAAATCAGAGAAGGTGAAAATCTTGCAGAAAGACGGTTCGAAGGTCGCGATGGTAGGAGACGGCGTGAATGACGCGCCGGCTCTGACGCAGGCAGATCTCGGCATTGCCATCGGCGCGGGTACGAATGTCGCAATAGAGTCCGCCGGCATCATCCTCGTGCGGAACGACCCGCGGGATATCCCACGCATCATCCGCCTTTCGGAGCTCACCTATTCGAAGATGCTCCAGAATCTTTTCTGGGCGACCGGTTACAACGTCGTCGCGCTCCCCTTGGCGGCTGGAGCACTTGCGTTCTGGGGGATTATCCTTGAACCGGCGCTTGCGGCAGTTCTCATGTCTCTTTCTACGGTCATCGTCGCCGTGAATGCAACCCTCCTTCGGAGAAAACATCTCTAGGGAAATAAACATATGCAAATTCGAAGGATGTCACCTCGACTTCTCGGATTCCTAAGTCTTTTAGGTACGCTCTTTTTTCTTGCGTCTCTTACGCTTTTGCATATAATCCGTACAGACATCGATTGGACTGCGCACTATGTCAGCGACTTTGCGAACGGTCCGTACGGGTTCCTCTTTCTGGTCGCCGTTCTTGTCCATGGCGCAGGGAACCTAGCACTCGCCGCAGGCCTTTTTAAATGTCTTGGCTCGCACTCATTTCGAGATTGGGCGTCAGTTCTCTTTGGCGCTGCTGCCGCAGTACTGTTCGGCACTGCGGCACTCGGTATTTTTGTAGTAGGTATTTTCCCTATCGACCCTTCTGGCATCCCTTCCTCTCAAGTAGGGTTCATACACGAAGCGGCCACGGCGGTTTCATTTCCGTTGGAACTCGCGGCATTTTTCTTGTTTTCCCTTGCGTTTTCCAGGAGCTCTGGTTGGCGGATGCGGGAGACACTTTCATTCACGCTGTCAATACTCGCGACCATCGGCCTGTCGATATTCTTCGCGACTGTTCTTATAGACTGGATGCCCGGGCTTGGCGAACGTATAGCTCTTGCAAGTTTCTTTCCATGGGAATTGTGGGTCGCCTGGCGCCTTGCAAGAAAACCCATTATCGAAGGTGCTGACGGTAATTCCGGAAGTGCCGAAGGACAGGTCGAGATAGGCGGTATGATAGAGGGGGAACATTACGAACAGTAGGACCTCACATATGATATCTGGAAATTTGGGCAAGTTGGACAGGATGCTCCGCTTCGCCTTGGCGTTTTGGTGGCTTGGCCCATGGGCTCCGCAGTATGATATTGAGTGGGTCGGTATACTCATTGCATTCGTTGCCTGGATTGCACTCATTGAAAGCTTTCTCGGTTGGTGTTTGCTCCACACGTGGTTTGGCATTGACAATAAGGACCAATGAATCAAGGGAAAGTGAAAATCTTGGTGTTGTTCTACAGCTTTACCGGCAATACCGCGAAATTGGCGAAGTATGTTGCGGAAGGAGCGGCGTCCGTAGCCGACACGGACATTGCGATTAGACAGGCACCCGAGCTTCTTGCGCAGGAATTCTTTTCCGACAAGCTGGAGCTGAAGAAACTGCGCGAATCGCTCGACGCCGAATATCCCCTCGCGACCATTGACGACCTTTTGGAGGCGGATGGTGTCGCATTCGGCACGCCTGTACATTTCGGCAGTTTTGCTTCCCAGTTGAAACAGTTTATTGACCAGCTCACGCCCGCGTGGCTCCAAGGAAAACTGGTAAACAAGCCCGCGAGCGTTTTCTGCTCCGGCGGAAGCCAGCACGGTGGAGACGAGATGACGCTTACCTCGCTCATGACGCCGCTTATTACCCTTGGTATGATTCCCGTTGGTATTCCGTATCCTATCCAGGGCGAATCTCCCGATTTCGATGCCGGAAGCCCGTATGGAGCGATTTTTGTCGCTGGCCATGGAGGACGTGAAATACCGGAAGCCGATAGGAAAGTAGCGCGAATTCTGGGTGTTCGGCTTGCGACCATGACGCGATTGTTGAACTGCGATTGCGCCTCGTGCAATGCCTGCCGCGAACGAATGAAGAAACTCTAAAGTAGGATAAGGTTATTATTAAAATAAAAGATTAATTCTATGAGAAAAACTATTATTTCGCTCAGCGCTCTTTTTGTCGTTGCGGGTATGGCGAGTTTCATTATTCCTATCCCAACACTCGCAGTCGCGGAAGGGCAAGGCAGTGATAATTTGACGCGCGTGCTTATTGCTTTTGATAAACCAGTCGGCCCGAGCGAGCAAGCACTCGTGCGCGCCCACGGCGGCAAGATTAAATACAGCTATTCCATTGTGGACGCTATCGCCGCTACAGTACCCGCTCAAGCGATTGAAGGGTTATCTCACAATCCGCACGTCGCATCCATTGAACTTGACGATACGGTGTATGCTGCGGACATTGAGCTTGATAATTCATGGGGTGTGAAGCGCATCGGCGCTGGTACCGTACATACTACTTCTCCCATCAACAAAGGCGCGGGAGTAAAAATTGGCATTATTGATTCGGGAATCAACTATAACCATCCTGACCTCAACGCTAACTATCGTGGCGGCTATGATTTTTACTACTACGACGACGAGCCAATGGATGTGTACGGACACGGAACGCACGTTGCCGGTACTGCTTGCGCGGAAGATAACGACAATGGCACAAAGGACAAAAAGGGCAAACCGCTTTATGGCGTTGTAGGTGTTGCGCCAAATTGCGACCTCTACTCACTCCGTGTTTTGAGCGACAGTGGTGTGGGCTACTGGAGTGATATTATTGCCGCGGTTGATTGGTCAACCGGCGGATCAGTGTACCTTCCCGGTTATTGGGATGAGCCAGTTGGTGCTCCGGAAGAACCGATACAGGGAGTCAAAATGGATGTTATCAACCTATCGCTTGGAAAAGACGCGTATCCGGGCACCATCGTAGAACAAGCGTTTATTAACGCCGAAGCAAGCGGCATCGTAATCGTTGCGGCGGCGGGAAATTCAGGAACTACCGCAGGTACGGGAGACAATGTTATTTATCCGGCAAAATTCGCTTCGGTGATTGCTGTTGCCGCAACCGATTCTGCCGATAAACGCGCAAACTTCTCAAGCACCGGCCCCAAGGTGGAACTTGCGGCACCGGGGGTATCTGTGTATTCAGCATGGAATGATAAGACCAGTTACTCTGCTCCACAACCGAAATGTAACCGCTCGGATAGCGGTTGCTATAAATACGGCTCCGGCACCTCAATGGCCGCGCCCCATGTTGCTGGCGTTGCGGCTCTTGTTATAGCAACAGGCGTTGCTGACACAAATGGAAACGGCCGTATTAATGACGAAGTAAGAGCCGTAATGAATTCCACAGCCCAAGAGTTGGGAACAGGCGGATCCGACAGCCAGTATGGAAATGGATTAGTTTCTGCCGTGACCGCGGTTGCTCGCGGTATGGAGTTATGGCCGTAAGGCAAGCACGCTGACAAAAACACTGATAAAATCATTACCATGATCAACACGACGCATCTTCTCAAGGTCACGGCGCTTTGGATAAGCGCGGTCTACGTTATTTGTTTTCTCGGAGTTCTTCTGTTTCCGGACATCCGTCCAGATTTTCTCCTCTATGCGCTCCACATGAAAACGAGCCTCGGTGAGAACGTCATGACGATTAGCACCTTCATCAGCGGCATCATTATCTGGAACATTGCAGCGCTTTTTGGCGTCGGGCTCTTTGCGTTCATCTTCAATACGGTTAAGAGATGAACTGATCTGAAGCAAACGTGTCATGAAAAATACACTGATCGTTGGTGGCATCGTGCTCGTGCTCCTCGTAGGAGGTGCATGGTGGTCGCGGTCATTGTCCGGGGGTGGTTCAGAGGTTATCAGCGCGAACGGCCTTCATTGGCATCCCACGCTTGAGATCTATGTGAAAGGCGAAAAAATAGAGATCCCGAGAGGCATCGGTCTTGGCGCGGTGCATCTGCCGATGCATACGCATGACGACCTACCTCTCATCCATCTTGAGTTTGGTGGGGTCGTGCGAATGGAGGACGTCATGCTCGGGGAGTTTTTCAAGAATTGGGGGCGCGACATGCGTTCGTTCGGCACGACTATGACGATGACCGTCAACGGAATCGAGAACACGGAGTACGAGAATTATCCGATGCGGAACGGGGATGCGATTGAGTTGCGCTACGAGTAAGAACTCTAAGCCCATGAATACGAATGTTTTAGCAGTGATTGCGGCGGCTATTTTGATAGGAGGCGCTTACTTCATTTCTGATAGTAATCGTAGGGGAGGGGACACGGCTCTTGCGGCTGAATTTGATCGTTTAAGTTCGGTGGGGAATTCGACGTGCTCTGTAATCTTTACGGACTCTATTGCGGCCATGCTGGGAGAGGCCCAGATTCAAGGATCCTGCTGTTCTCCAATGAGTTTTCATCGCTATAGTGAACAAATCGAAGGGTTGAAGAAATACAGAAATTTCCTTGAAATTCCGCCTGACCCGTACAATGTAAACGCGGGCCTTGCAAAAGAGATGATCGCTTACTACGACCTTGAGCTTACTGCAGAAGAACAGGGAGCATACGATTACGCAATGGCCAACTCTCACGAAAAAGGACCTTGCTGTTGCAAATGCTGGCGATGGTATGTATACGGAGGGCTTGCGAAGAAACTCATTCACGAACACGGTTTTACCGGAGAGCAGATTGTAGATGTCTGGAATCTTTCGGACGGATGCGGCGGGGACGGTGAACATGTGAGCGAACATCATATGTAATAGGCAAGTAACGAGCAACTTATTAATATTAAGAATGTTAGATTTGTAACTTCATGAATAACGCACTTGGAATTGGGGCGATCGGGATTATTATCGGACTTTTGCTCGGTTTGTACGCTCTGCCACAGCTGTTTCCCGAGATGATGGGATACGGCGGAATGTATGGCGGGGGAGGAGCGATGGCGGGGAATATCGACCGGCATTTCATTGAAGAAATGATCCCGCACCACGAGGGAGCAATCGCGATGGCAGAACTTGCGCTTGAAAAAAGCGCGCGGCCTGAAATCCTCTCGCTCGCGCAGGGGATTATTGAGACGCAAACGGCCGAAATCGATCAAATGCGGGCATGGTATCAGGATTGGTTTGAAAGAGCCGCGCCGGCGTACTCAAGCGGAGCGATGGGTGACATGGGGCATGGGGTGGGAATGCAGATGATGGGGGTGGAAGGAGATCTTGGAGCACTGCGTGCGGCCAAAGATTTCGATAGCGAGTTTATCAGGCAAATGATCCCACATCACGAGATGGCGGTGATGATGGCGCGCATGCTCGCGGCCGCGACCGAGCGCTCAGAAATGAAGCAACTCGCTGATAATATCATCACCTCGCAGTCAAGCGAGATTGAACTGATGCAGGGTTGGGGTATAAGCTGGTACGGACAGTAAGGCGCGGCAAGATGCACAGAATTCGGCATCAGTAGCTCACGGGCCCTGTATAAAACAGAAGACCATCGAACGGAGATGGTCTTCCGTCGATGGTCGGTAGTGACTGTGCTTGAATCAAGGCTCGCGGTTTCTCTCCCCGCGCACCCTTCCATATGCGTTTTTCGCGCCGTGTCCCGTCGCGACTGCCGCCCACACGAGAAAGGCGTTGATGGAGATGAGAAAGAAGCCGGGAATGAGGAGTCTCATCGACACCTCTGCCACGGCGCCCCAGGGTGAGGGCAGGATGTAGGTTGCGGTCTTGACCGCTCCCACCACGAAGTCGAGTGTTCCCACGGTAAAACTGGGGAAATTGTAGGCGCTCGCGATGATGAGCATCACGCTTGCGATGCTCATGACGAAACCGAGAATCTTGGTCATAGCTGGCCCCTCCTCCGGGCTTTCGGTGCGGTATTTCCTACGGCAATTATATAACGATAATCCACTATTTGTCAAGTCTAGGACCGCTCTCTAGAGGAAATCAGAAGCTTCGTATAAAAGAAAAGAGCCCCTTATTTATACTCGTTGGGACTCAGGACGAGTGCTGGTTTTAGGAAACCGGTTTCCGTCCGGTTTCGTAGAGGTGTTGGATGTCGGCCATGCAGGTCGTGCCACCCAAGAATCGTTGCACCTTCTCTTTCTTCTTCGGGCGCATGGAAACGTAATGGTCTTCGCGTACCAGCGTCAGGCGCTCGCCGTCGTTGTGCGTTACCGCCCACCGTTGCAACGAACCGACGATGATACCAAAGACGAACCCGCGCCACTGCTCGTGGTATTGCTGGTAGTGCGGGTATAAGGGATTCCATTCCCCGATCTTGTTCAAGGTACGGAAGCAGGGCGGCTCTGATGCGGAAAGAACCGTTATCAGGTCCGACTTGCGCACGGCAATAGTCGTTATCGCGTGAGGCACGTGGCACTCTCCCTCTTTTTGATTTCAGACTGATGGCGACTCTACCGCACAGCACATACCGATGTCAATTTCACTAACGAAGCGTACGTCTTTATTCCAAATCTTAACGCTAAAGAGCATTAATGTCCGCAAGCTCATCTTTCGGATTCTCCCAGGGGAATATCGTGATTTTTGGTCGCAGTTTCAATCTCTCTCGTTCCTCATCTGTTGCTTTAAATACCGAGCAACTGCGCGACTATGGAAAACACGGCCGCGACGAAATTGGAAGCGGGGAGACGAGAAGTCGGCTCACTCGGCGGCGGCTCAAAGCTTTCCGGCGGCGGCTCGTAATTCTGCGGTGGTGGCTGGTATCCTTCCGGCGGCTGGAACTGTTGAAATTCACCGCCCATGCCTTTGTATTGCTCTTGATGCGGTTGATATTGTCCCTCGTATTGCGCCCGATATTGCTCCTGATATTCCGCATTGAATCCTCCTTCTTGTTCTTGCACCGAGCCCTTGAATTCGCCTGCGCCCCCCTCATAGAGTGTGCGGCATTCCTCGGGCGTATTGCACGGCATCCCGGGCGGGGCTTCAAATCCACGCATCTCCATGGCGCGATCTTGTCCAAAATCCTGGGGCCCTGAAGGAGTCGGACCGAACCCTTGGCATTCCTCCGGGTGTTCGCCACAGTAGCGGGCGCACTCTTCTGGGCCCCGGCATCCGCCGGGGCCGGCGAACTCCTCAAATCCTCCCCCTGGCGGCCCTCCGAACTCGTCGGAGCCTCTCCCTTGCATGAACGCACGCGCCCGCGCCGCTTCTTCTTCGGAAATGAGACCGTTCTCTACGGCGAATTCAAAACATTCTTTCTTGTGGACGGGGTCTTCGCACTGGCGCTTGCATTCAATGCCGCGGCACCCGCCGGGGCCGGTCGCATTCATAAGCTTGCGCGCCTTTTCCACTTCTTCTTTCGGCATGAACCCTTGTTCTTCGGCAAATGCGAGGCACACTTCAGCATGGTCGGGGTTCTCGCAGTACGCTCTGCAGGCCATTCCTCGGCATCCGCCGGGACCTCCCGTTGTCATCATTTTTCGTGCGCGTTCAAGTTCTTCCGGCGGCATGAGGTTATGCTCGGCGGCGAATGCGAGGCACGTTTCCATGTTGCCCTCTGCGTCACAGAACGCGTGGCACTCGTCCTTGGTGCGGCACCCGCCGGGGCCGCCTCGCTCCTCCACAACGCGCATCGCTTTATCTTCGTCAATTGTCGGTTCATTAACCTGCGGGCCTTGCGGCGGCACAAGACCGTGCTCTTGCGCAAAAGCGACGCACTCGGCGCGATACGCGGGGTCGGCACAGATTGTGCGGCATTCAGGACCGCGGCACCCGCCGGGGCCCGCTTGCTCGACAAAGGCGCGCGCCCGCGCCACCTCTTCGGAGCTCATGAGTCCGTTGGCTTCGGCGAATGAAAGGCACGCTCCCGTGTTCGCGGGATCGTCGCAATATGCCTTGCACTGCTCTTTTGAATCGCATCCTCCGAGTTCGGCGACGGGAAAGGTGATGTTCTGTCCTTGCGCAAATGCAATGCTCGCGAAAAGCAAGAACGCGAGTGCAAGCGGTACAAGAGCGAGTTTCTGTGTCATGGTGTGGAAATCGATTCTATCCGGACGTCAAATGCTGGAGCAGTTTATTCGAAAGGATTAAGTCTCACGTTCTCGAGAGGATTCGTCTCAACGTTGCCGAGAACATTCGCGGCCTCGCTTTCTTGCTCCGTATCCTGCCCGGTGAGGGACTGTGCGGTAGTGTAAGAACCGGCGAAATACCCGCCCACGCCGCCGATGACGAGCCCGACAATGAGACCAATCAGAAGTTTTTGATTGTCCATATATTGTTGCACGCAAGTGTAAGATTACTCATGCTTTGATTATACTACTTCCGCGCATCCCGCTCTCGCCTTCTGTTGATAGGTGGGTATGGCTACCCGCTTGAGGAATGATGTTTCTGTAGATAAAAGAAAGCCGCCACGAGGATACGGGGCGGCAAATACCGTTAGTGCCTATTACATTTTGACTTTTTCTATCGCTCGAGCAAGCTCCATCCCGCGAGAGAACAAGAGCAACGTGAGTATGCTCCCGTTTTTGTTTCGCTTCAGGCGTTAGAAAAACGCAGTCCTGAACGAAGGGAAGGGTTCGAACCAATTTGCTATCCTTATAAGGTGAGACCGATACAGATTACCTTTTTCGCCCACGCCACCACATTTGATAACGAGGCAGGTATAGCGACGGGACAAGCCGATACTAACCTCTCTCCTCTCGGGGAAATTCAAGTAAGAAATCTGCGTCAGGCAGCCGTCGAGAAAAAATTTGATGCGGTTTTTTGTTCCGATTTAATTCGTGCAAATAGAACGGCAGAAGGTGCGTTTGGAGATCGTTTGACCGTACAGATCGATTCTCGTCTTCGCGAAATTGATATCGGTTCATTAACTAGAAGAGCAGATAGTGAAGTTGGGCCTCTCATGAAGGAACATCTTAGCAAGCCCTTTCCTAATGGTGAGAGTTTAGACGAGGTTGCCGAGCGGGTGAAGGAATTTCTAACTGAAATTAGACAAAGGTATGAAGGTGGACACGTAGCTATCATCGGCCATCAGGTCGTTCAGCTTGCGCTAGAAGTCTTACTTAACAAACTGACTTGGGAGGAAGCGCTTGAACGTGACTGGAGAAAAACAAAAGCTTTTCAATTTGGGTGGGATTACGTTCTTATTTAGTCAGCTCCGCTGGGTAGAAAATGTTCGAACCTTTGTATAAAACAAAAACCCGCCTATCGACGAGCTTTTGCTCATTCGACGGCGGAATTATTTCTTCGGGATCCACTCTCCGAGCGGCAGCACCTCGATATCTTCACCGAGGGGCTTGAGTCGCTTCTTGAGATCGGCGAGTTCGTCTGGAGATGAAATGACCCGAAGGAAGGGCATCTTTTTGCCCGTGAGATCTTCCACGATGCTCGGAATGACTGTGGTGACAATCTCTCCGGGTTCGGGCGACGTACTGAGCGCTGCGCGAATTTTATTTTTCAGTGTGGCGGCGGCCTTTTTTCCGTAGCCGTGCAGTTCGATGTTGGGCATCTCATTCCCTTTCAGTTTTTCCGAAAGATTTCAATTTCCACGCAGCGCGGGTCACGCAGCGCGTCAAGAAGTTTCCGCTTCCCGGGCACTGGACCTGGTTCCCATAGTTCCGCGAAATGCTCGGCCGCCGCGCGAAGAAGGTTTTCGTCGCGCTCTATGATGCCATTCCAGCCGTTCTCTTCTCTGTCGTCTGTTGCCAGGTTTTGGAAGAAGAGTCTGTCGGCGCGATTCATGTCTGTCGCGGGAATGTTGGTTACGCTACCGTCATTCCGCACGAAAGTGATCTGCGCGACGGTGATGTCTTCCTCACGAAGGATCGGGTCGTTGGAGACACCGAGCTTCTTTGCGAGTGCGGTCACATTGTCTCTGTAGGCCATAAGGCCCTCCTCAAAGGTCTTTCGGAAAAATCCTAGCACACTTATATTAAATTGTCTAGCTCCGCGGGTAGGAGTCGAACCTACAACCAACTCCTTAACAGGGAGCTGCTCTACCATTGAGCTACCGCGGAATGTCTCTCTAGCACGCGCCGTCCACCGGCTGGCGGAGGGCGTGAGGCGATTCTAGCGCGCCTGCTATACTTTTTCCAATGTTTTCACTTTCGAGTCCGGCATTTGAGAACGGCGGAAAAATCCCCTCGAAATACACTTGCGACGAAGACCGACTTCTTTCGCCGCCGCTTTTCATTTCTGGCGTGCCGGAAAGCGCCGCATCGCTCGCCCTCATTGTGGATGACCCTGACGTACCGAAGATGCGGCGGCCGGACGGCGTCTTCGACCACTGGGTTCTCTTCAACCTTCCGTCCGATACGACGGATATTCCGGAAGGAAGGTCCGTCGGGACGGCAGGTGTTAATTCCGCTGGAACCGCGGCGTACACCGGTCCCTGTCCGCCTCCTGAATATGAGCCGTCGGAACACCGCTATATCTTCCGGCTCTACGCTCTTGATGAGGTTCTCAATGTGCCGGGCGGTGCGACTAAAAAAGAAGTCCTTGCCGCGATGGAAGGGCACGTCATCGCGATGGCAGAACTGGTCGGGAGGTACCGCAGAACCTGACTTTCCTTATCATTCATAAGCGCGTAGAATCGCGCTTGGGACAGGGCGCTCTTGCCACTGTTGAGATTAGGAGGTGAATTATGCCGAGAGCAATGTCAGCGTATCCATATCCGTTCGATGGACGGAAATTGTCGGAACGTGCCGTCAGTGACATGGAACGTCATGTCGCTCATGTGAACGAATGCGTCGGACGGATCATGAGGGGTTCGGGTACCGACGAGGACTACCGCGTCGTGGCCGGAGCAATTCCTTCGGGAGTTTATTGGGACGCAGAGACCGCAAAAGCCGGTAGCCGCGACGCAATGTTCAACGTCCAGGGAATCCTCTTTCACGCCGCAACCTTAGAACCGCTCGTTTTCTTCTTGCGCAAATCAATGGGCTATGTGGCGCCACTTATCGGCGTGGCTGGTCTTTTGAAGGTTTTCAGATCGACGGCATATAGCGGTCCGCGACTGATCCTGTTCGATGGAACGGAAATAGGAGGGCAGACACTTCTTGCCTTTCTCGAAGCGCTTGGTATGCCAAAGGCCGCGTGAAGAACATACCGGCGACAAAAAAGGGCGCGAATTCCAGACGGAATTCGCGCCCTTTTGTTATACTGCCTGCATGCTGACCCTCTATGTGAGAACCGGCTGTCCGTACTGCGCGAAAGCGCTTGCCGCAGGCGAGGAGCTCGGTATCTCTTTTGATCTCAAGAACGTCGCGGATCCGGGCGTTTCCGAAGAACTCGTCGAGAAGGGCGGGAAAAGTCAAACGCCGTATTTGATAGACTCGGAACGGGGCGTCGCGATGTACGAATCGGACGCCATCGTGAACTACCTTCGCGAGCACTACGCGAAACCTGCCTGATGTATCTCAAGGTCCTCGTCTCACCCAAGGCGCGCAAAGAGTCCGTCGAAGAGAAGGGCGAAACGCTCGCTGTTTCCGTGCGGGAACCTGCGGAACGCAATCTCGCGAACATGCGCGTCCGCGAGATCGTCGCGGCGCGTTTCAAGCTTCCGGTGGGGAAGGTGCGCATCCTCTCGGGACACCGTTCGCGTTCTAAGATGCTATCTATTGATATCTAATATCCATTCGTATGAACATCAGCGTCAAAGGAACAGGTCGTGAACTTTCAAGCGATGACCGCGCGCTTATCGAGAAGAAGCTCGCCGTCCTTGGGAAGTTCACGGGGGAGGGACCCTCACTGCTCTCGTTCGAGATAGAAGAATCCATAGGCGTGGTGCGCAGTGGCGCGAAATATCGCGCCGAGGGGACCCTTTCCGTAGACGGGAAGGTGTTTCGCGCCGAGGCGGCGAGTGATACGTTGGGGGGGGCGGTGGACCGCGTGCGTGACGAACTTGCGCGCGAGCTGCGCCGCTTTCGCGGCCGCGCTCGCGACCTCTTTCGCCGCGGAAGCGCGCGCGTCAAGGACTGGTTCCGCTTCGGCCGTTAATCAAGATCCTTAATCCTTTTCAAGATTCTGGATGAGCGAGGGGTATGTTCCGAGGAGAGGCTCTCGGAGGCGAAGCAGCATGGTAATTGCGTCGCAGAAGAGAAGTCGCGACGCAATTTGCGAGCCGAGAGTGAGCGCGGCGAGTCGCCGGACGAGCCGACGCGTACTCCCGCAGGAATATACCCGAGCGAAGATTTTGAAAAGGGTTGCGCTATACGCGGGTAAAATCCGTATACGCCATCTCGCGCTTTCCTTCGGGGACGACGCGCTCGATGACGAACGTTCCGTTCTCAAATCGCGCTCGGGCGATTTTGACCCGTATCCGCTTCCCGCTCTTTTCTATAAAGAAATGCACGCCGGGCGGTTCCGCATACGCGCGATAGGTATTCCAATTCCTGCGCGCGTCCTCCGCAAGCGAAAGCTCGCGTTCTGATTTATCTATCTTCCCGCTCCGCG
>Ga0209542_10004217_pt1 | contig 29806 bp, 38 predicted proteins | sample RifCSPhighO2_01_FD_184028 | JGI IMG/M metagenome (GOLD analysis project Ga0209542, IMG submission 184028) | Soil microbial communities from Rifle, Colorado - Rifle CSP2_plank highO2_0.1 (SPAdes) (version 2) | ecosystem: Environmental > Terrestrial > Deep subsurface > Rock core/Sediment ... | reverse complement strand
TGTGTGTCCTTTATTTTTCAGTTTGAAAAATTCTTTTCTTATTTCTTCTTTCTTCATCAAAGAAAGTGAAAAGCCAGAGCAGAACTAATTTTCGGTCACCCCATGACATATGTCTCTGGCTTATACACTTTATTTTGAGAAAAGAAATATTATTGAAATGCATGGAAATGGACAAAAGAACAGGGTTTATATGATTGAAGATGGCCAGTTAGTCATGATTAAGAAAGATTTAACTGATAAAAATAGAAAGACAATCGATACATATTTAGCCCAGCAGGGAAAAAAACCCTTAACATATTAATATGACTGCAACTTTAGAAGAAAGATTTAATGGAGCATTAACAAAATGGAAGCAACATTGTAGAAGTAAATCTCATTTTTCATTTGCTCAACCATATTTAGATTCTGAAGCATATAAAGAGATAGTTTCAATTGGGGTTAGCTCTCTACCGCTAATTCGTGATCAGCTAAATCAAGAAATTGAAGCAGATGAAAGATATGATAATGAATTAAAAAGATTAAAAATAAAAGTATTTGGAACAGATCAGGTAAGGCTTTTTGATGATAATTATAGAAAGATCTGTGAAGATGGAGGATATAGAGATTATCAAAGAGGATATGACTTAGAAATTGTAGGTAATCCTGGGCAATTTTGGGCCTATGTAGTTCGTGAAATAGTAGGAGATAATTTTAAAATTGAAACAAAAGAAGATAATACTCGTAAAGTTTCTATTGCTGGGGAGTTCTTTGGAATAGATGTTAGAAGAGTAAAACAATTAACTCTTAAATGGTTAAATGAAAATATACAAAAATATCTACAACAATAATCCTTCTCAATAAATTATCGCTTAAGTAGTGTTTTAATGTCAAAAAATTTGAGCATCCAAGCACAAATGCTTCATTGTGCTTTTTATACTTAATACAGGCTTATCGAGCAAATTTTTAAATAGCTTATTTGATAAAAAAGAGTGTACAATGGCTTATATAAAAAGTATGGTGATGCAGGGCTTTAAGAGCTTTGCTAAAAGAACAGAAGTTGTGTTTGATAAAGGAATTAACACGATTGTGGGTCCAAATGGATCTGGAAAAAGTAACATAGCAGACAGCCTTTGTTTTGTTCTGGGAAGATTAAGCATAAAAAGTATGAGGGCTGCAAAAGCAAGCAACTTAATATTTATGGGAAGCAAGTTTATCAAGCCAGCTAAAGAAGCCCTAGTTGAACTTGTATTTAATAATACTGATAAAACTTTTGCAATTGAAAAAGATGAAGTAAGATTAACAAGAATTGTAAGAAGAAATGGACAGAGTATATATAAAATAAATGATGAAGTAAAGACTAGAGCAGAAGTCATTGAAGCCCTTGCGCAGGCAGGGATTGATCCTCATGGATTTAACATAATCTTACAGGGAAGTATTGATGCTATCATAAGAATGCCTACTGAGGACAGAAGAAAGGTAATTGAAGAAGTTGCGGGAATTGCCATATACGAAAGCAGGAAAGAAAAATCTTTAAGAGAACTTGAAAAGACCGAAGAAAGACTTAAGGAAATTGGAACTATCTTAAGAGAAAGAACGGCTTATCTTAAAAATCTCGAGAAAGAAAGATCGCAAGCTCAGAGGTATAAAGAGCTAGAAGAAACTGTAAGAAGAGCGAGGGCATCAATAATTCAGAAAAAAATTGAAACGAAAGAAAAAGAGCTTAATTCTGTAGTAAAATCTATTGAAGATAAGATAAAAGAAAAAGATAAGATAAAAGAAAAAGCTGATAAACTTATAACAGAAATTGATGAGACTAATGATAAAATAAATAAGATAAATAAAGGAATACAGCAAGCTACTGGGCTTGAACAAGAAAAACTGCATGATGACGTTGCAAACTTGAAAGCAGAACTTGAAGGATTAAGAGTAAGAAAAGAAAGCTTTGAAAACAGGAATAATGAGATTGAAAAAAGAATTGAAGAACTTAAAAGAAGTGCACCAGAACTAGAAAATGAAATAAGAGATTTGAGAGGAAAATCTCCAGGAGTAGCTAAAAGAAGTATAGAACTGAAAAGAAAGAAAGACGAGTTAGCTGCCATTGAAGATGAAAGGAAAAAAATACACTCTTTAAAAACAGAACTTGAAACGTTAAAAATTAGAATAAGAGATAGAAGAGACCAACTATCAAAGATAAAAGCGGAAGGAGAATATATTCTTCAGCAAATTACAAATTATTCTGAAGACTTAAAATATGAAGATGAAAAATCGTGCTTAAAGGAATCAGAAAATTTAAAAATAAAAATAAGTGAATTAAGAAAGGAAATTGAAAACCTTAATAAAGAAGAGGTCAAAAATGAAAAACTCATTTCTGTTGCAGAATCTGAAATAGTCAAGGCTGAAAAGGTAAATAAAGATATAAACAGTATAGATACATGTCCTTTATGTCAAAGCAAAATATCTGAAAGTCATAAAGAACACGTTTTTAAGGACTCCGAAGAAAAAATACTTAACGCAAATAGTGTTTTAAATAAATCGAAAACTGAACTTGCATCTATAAGCGAAAAAAGAGACAAAACTCTTAAGGGAATAATTCAAATTGAGAATAAGGTAAGGGAAAGCGAAAGTGAAATAATAAAGCATAGATCATTAAAAGATAAAAAAGACCAATTAAGAAAAACTGTTGGAAATGAGAAAGAACTTGAAGATCAAATTAGGGCTCTTGAAGAAAGAAGAGTCAAACTCGAAGAAAAAACTTCTGATTTGGGTAAATTTGAAGAAAGATACGAATCCAAAATAATGGAAATTGAGGAAATTTCAAGCAGAACGGAAGAAAATATCGATGCAACTTTGATGTATAAAGAACAAGAACTTGAGAAAGTTTTAAACATTATAAAGAGAAGTGTCAGGGATTCTGAGGAAGTTGATAATTCCGTAAATGAAATAGCTCAGAGACTAGAAGAAAAAGAGAAAAACCTTGAAGAAAAGGAGAAACAAGAGAAAGAGCTTAATGAAAGATTCAAGAAAATGTTTGAGGAAAGAGATATATTACAGAAGAAAATTAGCGAGAAAAATTTAAATTTATCTGAATTTCAGACAGAGATAAGACAAATCGAAGACCAAACTAATTATTTGAAGATAGGAAAAGCAAAGATAGATGCAGAAAAAGAGGCTGGAGAAATGGAAATGTCTGAGTTTGCTGGAACTGAATTAATAAAAGGAAGTGTTGAATATTTGAATGAAAGGCTGCTTAAGGCACAGGAATCCTTAAGCCAAATAGGAAGTATTAATATGAGAGCACTGGAAGTTTATGAAGAAATGAAGAAAGAATACGACTTAGTATATGAAAAAGTCCAAGTCTTAGAAAAAGAGAAGTTAGAAATAATGAAAATAATAGAAGAGATAGACAAAAAGAAAACAAAGACGTTTATGAAGACTTTCAATGCTTTAAATGAATTATTTAGCGCTAATTTCTCAAGACTTTATAGTAAAGGTGTTGCTTATTTAGAAGTAGAAAATAAAGAAGATATTTTCGCTGGTGGAGTAAACATCGTTGTAAAACTAGCCAAGGGGAAATATTTTGACATTGCTTCTTTGTCAGGAGGAGAAAAAACTCTTGTTGCTCTTGCATTACTGTTCGCAATTCAAGAATTTAAGCCATATCATTTCTATATCTTTGATGAAATTGATGCGGCTTTAGATAAACGAAATAGCGAGAGACTTGCAGGACTTTTAAGTCAATATATGAAGTCTGGGCAGTATATAGTAATTACGCACAATGATGCAATAATGATGAATTCTAGTCTTCTTTACGGAGTTAGTATGCAGGAAGGCGTAAGTAAAGTATTGAGTCTAAAGGTTTAACTTATCGTGGGGCATGCGTCCTTAGGATGTCAAGGATTTACTAATCCTTGAACGCACTCAAGAACCTGATGTTCTTGATGCTAAGTAATCGTGATGGCATAAGATAATTTGTCTATAATCTGAGGCGTAGAAAGTAATAGAAAGATTTTTAAACGACTGTTTATTATATTAAACATATGTTCAAAGAATTAAACATCATTAGAATCTTTTTTGAAGAACCAAATAGAGAATTCAATGTACGAGAAGTTGCAAGAATCTTAAAGATAGCACCTGCAACAGCAAGTTCTCAGTTAAAAGAATTAGCAAGAGAAAGATTACTTAAAGAGAAGAAAGAAAGAAATTTAATAATTTATAAAGCAAACTTAGATGATGAAAGATATAAAGATCTTAAGGTATATTATAATATAAGAAAAATTAAAGACTCTGGATTAATAGAAGAACTAAACAAGTTTTACGTAAAGCCAACAATAATTCTCTTTGGTTCTGCCTCCTTTGGATTAGATACCGAAGATAGTGATATTGATCTTGTTATCCTCTCTGAAAAGACCAAAGAATTATCAAAGAAAGAAGAGTACGAAAAGGTTATTAAAAGAAGACTACAGTTATTTGTTATTAAAAATATAAAAGAATTAAAGAATGATCATTTAATTAACAATGTGTTAAATGGTATTGTTATACAGGGAGAGCTAAAATGGATTTAGATGAATGTTATAAGAAAAATTTCATTAAGAAAACAAGAATTGATAAGGAATTAGTTCAATCTTTAATAGAAATGTCAAAAATAAAAGAAGATAGTGTGAAGAATGCTCAAGTAAATGAAACAAATATTTCAGCTTATGTATCTATGGCTTATGATTCTTTAAGAGAAATTCTCGAAGCACTATGTATTTTGAAAGGATATAAAGTAACATCACATATCTGCTTAGGCGAATTACTTAAGACATTAGTTTCTGATTTTGATTTCAATAGTTTTGATAGATTCAGATATGTTAGGAATGGTATAAACTATTATGGAACTAAAGTGGACTATCAACAAGGGAAAGAAATAATTCTTAAGATGTTCAAACTCAAATCTGAGATTATAAATAATCATCTTAAAGATATCTGATTTTATTTGTTGATGGAGAATCTTATTATTACTATTATTATGAATTTTTAGCACTTTTTTAAGAAATTTTATAGAATTTGAAATTTAGAAAGGAAAATTATGAAGGGATAATAATTCAGTTTTTAAAACTAAAATTCATTCTACTGAATAATAACACCCATAGTAATATCTGCTATTAATGTCCTTTCTATGATTTGAGTTGCTCATTCTTTTTATTTCTTTTGTTTATTTTCTTTTCTTATCTAGGAAAGTTTGATAGAGAGTTCTAAGCTTTCCGTTAGTTAAGCTCATATGTGGCTTCTTGTAATTGTATTTTCTTCTTATTCAGTTTCTTCATAAGACTCTGCTTTACAGTAGAGCTTATTTTGTTTGTCGAGGTAACCTTATTTCGGGATAAGACACAATTAAAAATGAATCAAAAGCATTAAAAGGCAAAATTAATTCTTGTTTAGATGAATAAGGAATATTATTTAGATAATGCAGCAAGCACAAAAGTAAGCAAGAAAGTTGTTGCGGAAATTGAGAAATTTTATACAGAGGATTATGGCAATCCTGGATCTATACACAAACTTGGAGAGAAAGCTGCTAAAGCTATTAATGAAGCCAGAATTAAACTAGCTAAAGAAATAAATGCTAAACCTAATGAAATTTATTTTACATCTGGAGCAACTGAAAGCAACAATTGGGCTTTGTTTGGGCTTGCAAAAACGAGTAAAGAAAAAAAGAAGATTGTAATAAGCTCTATTGAACATCCTTCTGTGCTTGAAACGACAAGACAACTTGAAAGATGGGGATTTGAAATAATTCAAATAAAAGTAAACAGTGAAGGGATAGTTAACGTAGAAGAATTTGAAGGAATATTAAAAAAACATTCTGAAAATATTCTAATTGTCAGTGTGATACATGTGAACAATATAATTGGCACTATTCAAGATATTGGAAAGATTGGCGAATTGTGTGCAAAATATAAGATTTTATTTCATACTGATGCTGTTCAAAGTTTTGGAAAATTGAAAATTGATGTGAGAAAGATGAATATCGATCTTTTGAGTGCTTCTGCACATAAAATAGGAGGGCCTAAGGGAATTGGACTGCTTTATGTTAAAGAAAATGTCAAAATTGAGCCATTGATATACGGGGGAGGGCAAGAAAGAGGAATAAGGAGCGGTACTGAAAATGTATCTGGAATTATCGGATTTTCTAAAGCTCTTGAAATAGCAAATAAAATAAATAAAGAGAAAGTAAGAAAAGTAAGAAATAAACTAATTTTTGATCTAGAAAAAATTGAAGGAAAACTCAATGGATCAAAGGAAGAAAGAATTTACAATAATGTTCATGTCTCTTTTAAGGTTGATGGAGAAACGCTTGTGATTGCATTATCCCAAGAAGGAATATACGTAAGCGCCGGAAGCGCTTGTGAATCTAAAAAAGAAAGGGAAGATCATGTTTTGAAAGCAATTGGATTGAAAGATGAAGATATTAAGGGAAGTATCAGAATAACTTTAAATGAAGATTTTAGAGAGAAAGATGTTAGTTATATTGTTGATAGTATAAAGAAAATTATTAATAAAATGAAAATTTAGTTATTCTTTATCTGGTTTTTCTTCTCTAGGAGTAAGCGCGCCTGGATCTTTTTCATCTTCCAAACTTAATAATAAGTCAATCCCATCTACACCTTCAAGATCTCTTATAGTTCTTTCTTCTTTAGTATATTTTTCGTATAATAGTGTATAATCTCTTACAATTTTCACTAACGTAGGAATGTTCTGTAGATTGTGGTCTCCTTCTTTTATTATATCTAGCGCAATATTCTCAATTTTTTTACCTATCCAGCTTCCATAGGCACTTAGAGTGTATTCTCCTACACTATCCGAATATCCTGAGAATTTTATTTTCCTTGGAAATTCATGAAATCTAACTTCTCTTATAGGTATTGAATTGTTTATAAGAAGTCTTTGTAAATCGCTATCATGTCTAAATTCTTCCGGGAGGACTACTTTCAACTCTAATTTTATATACATCGGACCATCATACATTCCTTCTCCAAATTTTACTTTAAATTTCTTTACATAAAAAACATTTGGCAAAGATTCATTGAGTTCTTTTCCTTCTGGTTTCATAAAAATAATATTATTTAGAGCTTTTTAAACCTTATTATTTTGTTACTTTATAGTTACATTAAATTATCGTTTAAATTGCTAAAATATTTAACTTGCTTCTTCATTTGGACTGGATGGAAGGAAAAAAGGAGAATAGGAAGAAAAAGAATACTCAAACGGCGGTATTTGGAATGGGCTGTTTTTGGACTCCGCAAAGAGTTTTTGATAAAATTAACGGTGTGATTAGTACAGAAGTAGGGTACATGGGTGGTGAAGAGAAAAAGGGAGATTATAGTTACGAAGATGTTTCTTATGGAAAAAGTGGACATGCCGAAGTTATTAAAATTGAATTCGATGCCGAGAAAATAAATTATGAAGAGTTGTTAAGAATATTCTGGACTAATCATGATCCGACTGAGGTTAATAGACAGGGTCCAGATGTAGGAAAACAGTATAGAACTACTATATTTTATATTAGCAAGAATCAAAAGAAAAAAGCAGAAAAATCAAAACAAAAAGAACAAGTAAAATATAAAGAAAAAATTGCAACTGAAATAGTAAAAGTAGGAAAGTTTTATAGAGCAGAAGAATATCATCAGAAGTTCTTAGAAAAGAGAAACTTAGACTCTTGTAGGATATGAAAACTAATAAAAACAACAAAGAGAAGATAATGAGGATTAATAATAAGTTCTTCAAATTGAACACCTTACTGAAATATATTAATTTTCTATCTTCTTTCAAGACTTTCAGGGGTTCCAAAACAAATTGTGTTTAGTATAACTGCTTCAACTTTTCCTTCAAGATAAGTTGGAATACTTGGCTTTTCTCTCTCTACATATCCTTCTGGAGTATTTCCAAATCTTTTTTTAGGATTACCTCTAACTAACTTAGCACTAAATACTTCTTCATAGACTTTTTTAGGAGCATTACAGAAAAACATTCTAACACTTTCAAGGTAATTGTAAGGTTTAATACCTTTTTCTTGTAGTTCTGCTTCCACGTCTTCTTTATTAACTCCTTCTTGTAAAGAAACACAAAAAGTTACTGGACCTAAATCAACATCATATTCTCTTCTAAACATTTTTGATAAAAGGCCTTTCAACATTTTTGTTATCCTCTATAATTAATTTCATCTATATTTTATAAAGATTCTTATAATCAATTATATAATACAAGGCCTATAAAGATTCTTGATTTACTCTTTTTAGTAAGGTCTACAGAACGAATACCTTCTTAATAATACAAATAAGAAAGGGGTTAATTTGAAGATGTTCTTGAAGGATATAGATAAAGAATTGTATGATATTTAGTTAGTGATGTTTATCTTTTTAAATAAATCAGTCAATAGCTTCCAAATATTCTTCTTGCATTGGAATATAAGCTATTGTGTTTCCTTTCTCGTCAATAATTTCTACATGATATTGTCCGTTTGAAAGAAGAATATTTATTTTTCCTTTCATTCCTTTTTTTATTATTGGATGGACGGATTCATCTTCATCTTGATTATGATATTCTACATATTCTGGATTGGGGTCTACTAGAAGTTTTACTTTTTGATGTCTTTTGAATTTTGTTTGCATCTTATTTACTATATTTCAAGTAATATATATCTTACTATAAGAAGATATATAAATTTTAAAAAGAACATCAAAGAATGATAAAAATAGGGGTAACTGGAACATTTTGTGCGGGAAAGGACACCTTTGCTCAACATTTGATGAATAAAGGATATGAACACTTATCTCTTTCAGATCTTATAAGGGAAGAGGCCGACAGAATGGGCATAGAGAAAACAAGAGATAATTTGTGGAAACTTGGAAACGAATTAAGAGAAAAAGAAGGTAATGGTGTTCTTGCCAAGAGGGCGCTTATGAGATTTAAGGATGGGAAAAATTATGTTGTTACAAGCATAAGGCATCCTTTAGAAGTAAAAGAATTGGCTTCTAAACATGGATTTATACTTATAAAAATTATTGCTCCTGTTGAAACAAGGTTTAAAAGAATTCTTGAGAGAAAAGATAGGAAAGAGAATGATCCAAAAACTTTCCAAGAATTTCTTGAAAAAGAAAATAGGGAGATGTCTTCCACTTCTGCAAGTGAACAAAAAATAAATGAATGTATGGACATGGCTAAATTTACAATAGTAAATGATTCCAGCCAAGAAGAATTCTTCAGAAGGATAAATGAGATTTTACCAGTTCTGGAGAGTTCTGCAATGTACTTAAGACCTGATTGGGATGATTACTTTATGGAAATTGCCCTTCTTGTTGGAAAAAGAGGAACATGCGATCGAGGAAGAAGCGGATGTGTAATTGTTAAAGATAAAAAAATAATGACTACCGGCTATGTTGGAGCTCCTCCTGGTCTCGCTCACTGCGACGATGTTGGACATTGGTTTAAAAAAACAATTCATAATGATGGAAGCATAACCCAACATTGCATAAGGACTGTGCACGCAGAAGCTAATGCAATTGCGCAGGCTGCTAAAAATGGGATAAATATTGAAGGAGGAATTATCTATTGTAATATGGAACCTTGTTTAGACTGCACAAAATTACTTATTAGTGCAGGGATAAAAAGAGTTGTTTGTAATAAAAAATATCATGCTTCTAAAGAATCAAGAGAGATGCTTGAAGAAGCAAAAATAAAAATTGAAGTTCTGCACGATGAAGTTGAGCAGTATATTGGACAAAAATAAATATTTTTATAAAATATCGAGTTAAAAATATTTATTTTTCTTTACAGATTAATTTTTTAATAAATCAAAAGCATGATGTGCCACTCCACCTTTAAAGGTGGAGTTTGAAAAGGCACTCATGCTTTTGATGCTAGAGAAATCTTTTATGGATTTCTGTCAAGTTTCTTGACAAAATTAAAAGAACTTTGCGTTTTGTTACTAGAAAAAGAAGACTTGCTAAAAAATAATTTTTATCATCGATAAAAAAAATATCATGGAAATCTTTAAATACTAAACTGAAATAAGTCATCTATAAACACAATAGCTTGTGTTAAAAGAAGAGAAAAACCCAATAGATTGGGTGTGAATAAATGCGATGCCCCTACTGTTTAAATGATGAATCAAAGGTAATTGATAAGAGAAACGTAGAGGGTGTTATAAAACGAAGGCGCGAGTGTTTGAAATGCGAAAAAAGATTTAATACGAAGGAAGGTGTTGAGAGTGTTGAACTGCGAGTTGTTAAGAAGGACGGAAGAAGAGAAGAGTTCGATCACGAAAAAATAAAAAGAGGGATAATGAGGGCTTGTGAGAAAAGGCCAGTTAATAATGATCAAATAGACAAAATGATTTATACCATAGAAGAAAAATTAAGAAGAAAGGGGAAAGAGATTAGCAGTATTTTCATAGGAGAGCTTGTTTCTAAAGAACTTAAAAAAATTGATAATGTTGCTTATATAAGGTTTGCTTCTGTTTATAAGGAATTTGCAGATATTTCTGATTTTAAGAATGAAATAAAGGAGCTTGTGACAAAATGAACGGGGATTATGAAAATGGCAATGGAAGTGGCTTTGATGTCGATAAGAGAAAAATGGTGCAGAAGAGTAATTATGGATTAAGTACTCCTATTCTAATAGATAGATACTTTACGAAGAAAGGAGATCCATTTGAATGCGATATTTATGGAAATCGGATAAAATGGGAAAAGAAGGAAGTTAAGATAACTGATGATTCTGGAAAAGTGGTTTATGTTCAACCCAATGTTGAAAAACCTGCATTTTGGAGTGATTTAGCATTAAAGGTTGTTGGAAGTAAGTATTTCTGGGGCAATATGCAGAAAGGTGAAAGAGAAAGTTCCGTAAAACAAATCATAGGAAGAGTTTCAGAATTCTTTGAAAGAAAAGCATTGGAACTTAAATATTTTGATTCTGAGCAAGCAAGAATACTGAAGGATGAAATTGCAGCTATTACTCTTAATCAGCTATGTGTATTTAATTCTCCTGTCTGGTTTAATGTTGGAATTCAAAAATATAGTCCTATTGCTGGGGGAGTGGCTCCATATAAATGGGATGTAAACTTAGGAAGCGTTGTTAAATCTGAAAAGAATGAGGATAGACCCCAGTGTTCTGCATGTTTTATACTCGCTGTTAAAGATGATATGGAAGCAATAATGGAACTGCAGAAAGCAGAAGTAATGTTGTTTAAGGGAGGAAGTGGAGCTGGGTCAAATAGATCAACACTTAGAAGTTCTAAAGAAAGATTGACTGGTGGAGGCTGGGCTTCTGGACCTCTAAGTTTTATGAGGGGATATGATGCTTACGCTGGAGCAATTAAGTCTGGAGGAAAAACAAGAAGGGCAGCTAAAATGGAAATTTTAAATGTAACTCATCCAGATATAATGGAATTTGTTTTAGCAAAACAAAGCGAAGAAAAGAAAGCATGGGCTTTAATTGAACAAGGATATGATGGGGGAATGAATGGAGAAGCATACAAGAGTGTCTACTTCCAAAATAGTAATATGAGTGTTAGAATAAATGACGAATTCATGAAGGCAGCTAAAAACAATGGTAAATTTTATACAAAATATGTTACAAATGATGAAAATTGTGAAGAACTTAATGCAAAGGATGTTTTACATAAAATAGCCGAAGGAACATGGATATGTGGTGATCCTGGAATTCAAAATGATTCTGTGATAAATGAATATCATACTTGTAAAAATTCTGGAAAAATAAATGGAAGTAACCCATGTAGTGAGTATATGTTTCTTGATGATACGGCATGTAATCTTGCATCAATAAATTTAATGAAATTTAGAACTACTGATGGAGGGTTTGATGTTGAGAAATTTAGAAAGGTTGTGAAATATTTTATTACTGCAATGGAAATTATAGTTGATGGTGCAAGTTATCCTACAGATAAAATAACTGAAAGAAGTCACATCTATAGAACTCTTGGCCTTGGATACGCAAATCTTGGGGCATTGCTAATGAGTTTAGGACTCGCATATGATTCTGATGCTGGAAGAGCAGTTAGTGCTGCCATAACTGCTATAATGTGCGGAGAGTCTTATAAGACAAGTGCAGAACTTGCAAGACTTGTTGGGCCGTTTTTAGCATATGAAGAAAATAAGGAAGTGATGCTTGAAGTAATAAAGAAACAAAGAGAACATGTCAAGGACATTGATGTTGAAGCAATGCCTGAAAAGTTAAGGTTTATGGTTAATGATGCTTGGGATTCTTGGAGTGAAGCACTTGAACTTGGAAGGAAATATGGATTTAGAAATGCACAAACAACAGTACTTGCTCCAACTGGAACAATCGCGTTCATGATGGACTGTGATACAACTGGAATTGAGCCAGACATAGCTTTGGTAAAATATAAAGTTCTTGCTGGAGGAGGAATGTTAAAGATTATTAATCAATCTGTTCCTCTCGCTTTACAAACTTTGGGATATTCTGAAGATCAAATTAAGGAAGTGATTGAATATATAGAAAAAAATGATATGATAGAAGGTGCGCCACACATAAAAGATGAACATTTAAGTGTTTTTGATTGTGCTTTCAAACCTGCTAAAGGAAAGAGGTCAATTCATTGGAAAGCACATGTAGATATGATGGCAGTAACTCAACCTTATATATCTGGAGCGATAAGTAAAACAATTAATGTTCCTGAAAGTGCTACTGTGGAAGAAATTATGGAAGCATATACGTATGCTTGGGAAAAAAGATTAAAGGCGGTTGCAATATATAGGGAGAACAGCAAGAGAAGTCAGCCGTTAAATACACAGAAGACAGAAGGAGAAATAGTAAAGAAAGAGAGTAAAAACGTAGCGGCTATTGCTAAGAGAGAAAAGCTTCCTCAGACAAGAAAGTCTATAACACATAAGTTTGAAATTGCGGGGCACGAAGGTTATCTTACTGTTGGATTGTATGATGATGGAAAGCCCGGAGAAGTATTCGTGACAATGCACAAACAAGGTTCCACTATAAGAGGTTTGATGGATGCTTGGGCTACTTCAGTATCACTTAATCTTCAATATGGAGTATCTACAATGGAATTGTTTAACAAGTTTAGACATCATAAGTTTGAACCTGCAGGATTTGTGAAAAACAACGGGGGAGGAGAAATTGATAGCAAAATAAATCCTATAAGAACTGCTAGTTCTATTGTGGATTATGTCTCTCAATTTATGATAAACAATTTTGGAAGTGGGGTTGTGAGAAATGTGGAAATTTCGGTCATGGAAGAACCCAAAGAGGAACAGGCAGAATTAACCATCTTTAGTGCAAATGAGGGTCTTGTCTGTCCTATTTGTGGTGGACCTGCAAAAAGAACAGGAAACTGTGAAATGGTTTGCACTTCATGTAAACAAGTTACAAGAAGCGGTTGTGGACAGTAGGAAAGATTTAAAAGCCAAAATTCTAAGAGTTTTTATGGTTAGGATAAAAGTCTGCGAAGTATATGATCATTTAAGATTTACAGAAGGAAGAACTGTGGGAGATATAGTTGGTGATTTAAGACAGAATTGTGGGCTTTATAATTTAACTTGGGAAGAAAAGGTAGGATATTTATTAACTTTTCAAAATTGGACAATATCAAGAGATGCAGTTCTTGAACATTTAAATGTTTTGAGATTGCATGGGTTGGTATCAATGGAAAGAGATAGGATTAATGGTGTGAAAGTTAATAGGTATAGAAAAGTTTGGACTGAAGAAAATTAAATAAGATCTACAAATTGTCCATTGACAACTTGTTTCGTGTGATGACCTTTGAATTGGATTCTTCTATTTTCATCAAAAATAATGTCAAAACAAAAGGCGCCTGTGCTTTGGATGTTAAAGAAAGATTATCTTTTTAGAAAGCTTTTTACGACCGATATTGTTTCTGGATCATCGTGCAAAGTGATATGGTTTGCATGAATTATCTTATTTTCGTAACCCTCGAGAGTTGATTCGTCAATGCTCAATATCCCATCGGTAGTTCTCAGATCAAATGTAAGAAAGGCAACACCTAAAAGACCATACTTCTGAAATATATTGCCCATAAAGTGTTTTCCTGACCTTTTATCTCCAGAAATAGCTAACACTTTGATATTTTTAGGTAAATTATATTTGTTTTTATTATCATAAACCGCCTCTCTAAAGGAAGATCCTGTTTTTGCTCTGCTTAATAAATCGTGATAATAATACAATCTAAAGAGTCTTGAACCATTTATTAGCCCAGCTATAATTGCAATTTTTCCTATTTTTAATTTTGTTTTTCTTTCTGTTAAATATTTTAATGTGATGTAAGTTCCATAGCTATTGCAGATTAAATCGCAGCTAGTTATTCCTTTTTTCTTTAAGAAAGAATCAAAGGCGTTGAAAATAGATTCAATTGAATCAGCGTGCATGTTGTAATCGAAGATTAAGACTCTATACTTATCTGAAAGGGATTCTATTAATTTAGAATACATTTCTTTTAACTTCCATCCTAAAAGGTTGTATCCTGGGATGATTATTACGTTTCTTTTTTCTTTCATTAGTATGAACTCTTAAATAATAATTTAATTGGCGTTCTAATAAAGTAAATTAACATTAATAGAGGAATTGCTATATCTAAAGCTATATACCCCAGAGTGTTTGTCTGGAAATAAGCGATTAACAAAAATCCTTCTACTATTATTCTGCTCAAAGCTGTAAAGATTATTAAATACCTTGCCCAGTTCCTTATATTCCAAAGTCCATATATTATTGGAATATCTATTGCAAATAATAAATAGAAATAAATTGATGTCCAATTAAAAGATGAAGTGAATACTATTCTAATTATATGGAACATGTCTATTAAGATCATAGACGAAATTAATATCAAATGAAGAGGGGGGGTTGGTTTTTTACTATTTGAAAAACTTTCTGGAGCTACTACTAACTGTATATTTTCTTCGAGTTGATTGATAAAAGATAGAATTATCATTGTTTATTCAAAGTTATTAGCACTTCTCCTCCTGATTGCGAGCTTATTTTTACAGGAATGTGGCATGGATAAGTTTTACAGTAAGTATTGATTTGCTCTGAGATATCTTGGGTTTTTTCAAATAGGATGTAGTTTATTTCTAAATTATTTACCTTTAATTGTATATTTGACTGAGATTCAAACGATAATTCGTGAGTTTCTTCTAAATAAGATGAAATGTCAACATTATTTCCTATTAATAATGGTTTTTTGTTTAATAGAATTTGAGGATAATCTTGTGTTGAATATTGAATGTTTATATCTCCTTTAAAGTTTAAATTGTTGTTCTGAAAGTCTAGGTTTATATTACATAACTCTGTTTGGCAGGCTGTTAATTGATCTTTTATTTGCTGTTGTATGTCTAAAATTTGATTTTTTGTTTCGTTTGTGGAGAAGATTAATTTTGAATTTAAGTATATTGAAACATTGTTATTTCCTGTTGAAGTTATAATTGTGGTATTTGTGGTAGTTGTGTTTTGCTCTGTTTGATTTGGTTGAATTGGAATATAAGATCCAGACCAAATAGTTAGAGGATACTTATCCTGAATTTTTCCTGGAAAGTTTTGATAATATGATCCTGCGCTGAAAGTTATATTCTGGTCGCATATGCCGTCGACATCTAAATCTGTACAAGTCTTGGAAATACTATTTGTGAAATTATAGTAATTTCCACCCTGGCAAGGTCCTCCGACTATATTTTGGGAGGTGCAGGATTTTTCTTCATATGCTTTTATTACTGTACTTTCTCCTGCTTTAAATCCACCAATAGGATATCTACCATTTGAAGGGTTTTCGAAATAATTATTGTAAATTAAAACTGATTGAAACTGTATATTATTGTCATAAACAGCGATTACTTGAGTTTCAGGATTTATCCTTTTGTCTATAAATTTTGAATCCTTAACAATTATGTTTCTTCCATTTAGTAAATTTAAGACAAAGTCATTATTTTGATTAAAGCTGGAGTCTATATAAAATTCAGAATTCTCTAAAAGCAGATCTTTTGCAGAAAAACGAACCACTCCCTTTGTTAAGTAGAAATTAGAGTTTTTAATCTCTGTATAAATATTGCTTGATATTCTTAACTGATATCTTTCGAACCCTTCAAAGTTGCAATTTTGGATTACTGAACTATTGGCTTCTAAATAGATTCCATTATCATTATATGCTGATGTGCTTTTAATTTTATTGTCCTGGCAATCAAACGTAAATTGTTTTTTATTTGTCAAAACCATGCATGATGTTTGGCTAGTGTTTGCTGAGATGTCTTGGGTTAAATAAATGGTTTGACCTTCTTCTGCACTGTTTATTTTCTGTTCGCAATCCGAACAGGAATTACACTCTGTATCTCCAATGACTGCATTGCCAGTTATTCCTCCCTGGGCTTGTTGGGAAACTTGCAAGGAGATTTCTGCTGAGATTATCTCAGAATTTTTTGGAAGTTGGAAAGAAAGAACTTGGGGAGCAGTAAATGAGGAAGAATATTCTTTATTGATTTTTTCTTGCTTTGTTAATGTTGAAATAACTGCCGATTGAATTAAGGCATTATTTGGAATTTGCGTTTCTAAGGTACTCGGAAAAGATATTTGTTTTTCTTGAATGTCTGAGTATATACCTTCAGTTCCCTCTAAACTTAATTTATCAGTTATTGATATTTCTAAATCTTTTGGAGATTGAATTAAATTTATGGATGAGGTGATTGGTTTCTCTTCTAATACTAATGTAAGATACAGAGGTTTGTTTTCTCCTAAAAATAGGGAAGTATTTGAAGATTCTATGTTTTCGCCTTCAAAATTTAAGGCGTTTGGTTCTCCAAATATTTCTGCGGGAATGTTCAAATGAATTGAATATGTGGTTAATACTAAGAATAATACTACAAATAAAAATACTCCAATAACTGTTGTAGTTGTTTTCTTTATTTTTTTATTGAACTCAAAAATTGAAGGTTTAAAAAAAGCAAAAATTGCAAAAATAAAGAAGACTAGCTTTAATGCAAGTATTGCTTTATCTAAGATATTAAGCCACATTTTTCCCTCTTTTGTATTTGATTTAACATATTATTATATATAAATATATATTTGTTATCAAAGAAGGCTTTGATTAAAGAAATTCTATGAATTCTTAAAGGAAATACTCCTTTAGGAGATAAAAAGAAATAATTAACTTATAATTTCTTCACCTTTTGAATATGTTAAAGCTAGATATATACTTATTGCGATAAAATCTGCAACCAAGCCTGGGCCAATTCCTAGATTTCCAGGTTTTGTCATAACAGCATTATATGCTTGTTCGGCTCTTTCTGATATTCTTCCAGAAGCATTTTCAAATGCTGAAAATGCATGTCTTATATCTGGGAAGGATTCTACAAATTGTATGTTATGTATTATTCCCGTTGCATGTCCTCCGGATTCTAATTCTCTTTTTAATTCTAAATCATAATACTCTGCGACTGAATTAACCTCATGTTTGAATAATTCATACGTCTTTCCTCGACCATGAAAAGTTATGTCTCTTCCTGCAAGTTTTGCTTTCCAGAAATTTAAGAAATCCTCTCTTGTTGTTAATTCTACTACTTCCCGAGCTTTATCGAATAAAAAATCTGGAGATTGCTCACTATTTGGGTCATAAAGAACGTGAGCAGCAACTATTGGTAGAGAAAATTCTAAAATTCCTTGATTTATTTGTCCACCTTTTCTATTCAATTTGCTTAAAAGTATGGCTTCATTCAAAAATTGATAAATTCCTTCTGGACTTTGTGATATTTGTAAATATTCAGTTAAGTGATAGTAGGCTGGAAAGATATTGATTCCTCCAGAAAGAAACATCTCTAAAGTGTTTCTATTTGTATCTAATTGTCTTGTTACACATCCCGCTTTATTTGATAAAGGTTCCAATACACAAGCTAAAGAAATATTTCTTGCTTCTCTTATTGCAAGAGGAAGTGCCTGATAGGCTGATTGCACCTCATCTAAAATAGTCATTTTAAGCTGCTTGCTTTCTCTTTTTTAGAGATTCAGTTGCGACTGCCGCTAATTGTCCTGGATTCATTTTGCTTCCAGATTCTCTAGGAGAACCGCCAGTTGTTGTTCCTCCTCCCCATCTATCTGGATTGTCTGGAGATATTCCTTCTACTTTATTAAATTCATCTATAAGGAAAGGCACTTCAAACCCTACATAATGAGACATGCTACCAAGAGCATATCTATAATGTCCTTTTGGAGATTCACCTCTGAATGCAATAAATCCTAGATTGCCTGATCCGTATAATCCTGATCTTGCATAAGGACCTATTTCTTTTACCATTGCCCATTCATTTTCTTGGTGTAGCATTTCAAATCTAGCATCTGGAGATAATTTTTCTCCTTTTCCCAATACATAACGGTCTATTCTAGAACCGACTGCTTCTATTATCCCTTCCATCCCCTTAGCATCTAGTTCAGGCATTCTTGTGATTTGTGAGGTATATGGTTCAAAAATCCAAGAAAGATCTCTCATTAGATCAGATTCTAATGGGAGAGGATATGCTCCGGCAGTTGCATCAAGCATGTCTTCAGCCCAGATTAATTTATTGATCAAAGGCTCGCTTTTAAATCCTGTAAATCTTTGGTGATTTCTAGTCATCCAATCCGTTAGACATCCATCTTGGTCTGGATCGTTTAAATATAGAGTTGCTTCAGCTTCGTCGTTTGATCTAAATTTATTGAATAAACCTTGCTTTATATTTACAAATAGTTGCCCCGAGGTACTTCTAGTTGCGAATCTATCGACTTCTTCATGGTGATTAAGATTTAATCTTGGACCTGTTTGGTCATATCTAGGCTCGCCCTTTACATAACCGTCTATAGCTATAGAAAACGCAGGATGGGTTTGAATGAATTCATTCCAACTTATCACTTTTCTTGGTTGTATTAATCTTCTTATCATAATTATTTAGAGAAAATTTAATTTTTAAAGCTGCTTAGCTAGTTTAACTATCAATTAGTAATCAAATTAAATGTCTTCTCTCCTTGTTTCTTTTCTTATAAAAACAAAGTTGATTTATAAACAATCTTATAAATGAAAAACTCTATCTCTAAATATATCTTCCTCTTTCTTTGTAAACTACTTCCCCTTTAAATTGTTCTCCTTTTCGATATAAAGCGGATTGAATAGATCCTAAAAGTTACATTAACTAAAGAATATTTTTCTCAGATATCATTAATTATTTAGCCAAATCACAACCATTTCCGCTAACACAAACGCCATTTTCCCATCTATAGGTATAATCATAATTTTGGCCATATATATTAGTCTTAGAGATAATTGTTGCATCAAAATCATTCTTTTCTTTTGAATATGTGTAACTATAAACATCAGTCTCGGAAGTACCCTGCTGTCCTTCAGCACTGAATTCTGTTTTAACATAGACATGACAAGCTCTCTTGCCTTCATAATCAACAAAACCAAGACCTTTAGCTTCTACTATTTTATAATTATCCTTCTGCGCATTTGCTTGCACATAAATCTCTTTAGCATAATCTTCATTGCACCAATCTCTATCAAGGTTGGAGTTTGAATTTGCATTAGCTATGGCCTTTTCGTCTGCATTGTCTGATGCGACTGTTGCTCTTGACTCACTTGCCAAAAAGGCCCACCAGGGTTTACCAACAGAAACTACTTCTCCAGTTTCAACATCAATATTAGCAAAAACATTTATACTAGTTCTAAATATTCCAAAAATCTTTGCTTGCTTTCTTGCCTTAACTTCATAAACAGCTCTAGATTTCCCTTTAACTTTGGCCTCAACCAAATTAACTTCGCAATTAGAACAATCCTCAATATCTAATTCACTTTCTGCCTTGCTACGTGCCTCTTGAGAAGACAATTTGACTAAAATTTCATCTCCATTGGACAAAGAGACACTATTCACACCCGCATTTGAATTCACCGTAATACCTGATTCAATACTTACCTCATTTCTTCACTTCAATCCAGATTCAGAGTTGGTATCTACGTTTAAGTTACTACTAGTATCTAAATCTACGATTGCACTAACAAAAACCAAGCTAAGAAATAAAACTCCTAACAGGGTAACTAAGAAAATTACTTTTTCCATTTCCAAAAGAGAATTTAAGGATATTTAAAGTTTTCGAATTTCTCAGAAGAATCGAGGATGTATAAAGAACCAAATGTTTCCTCAAAAAGAGCATCAATATTTGAAGTGGATATACAATAATAAACTTAAATAAAGCTTATCTAACTAAAAAATATGGTTTTTAATAAATATCGAAGAATAGCGGAGAATCTTAAAGTTTGTTCATTAGAAGAAGCTGAAAAAAATTTATTGAATTTGGATCCGAGGAATTTAGAAGCGCTAGAGGGATTCTATAATGTATATCGAAAAGATTGGGACTTAAGAGTTAATGGACTCAATATTGTTGGGACAGGAGGAGATGGTAAAAACACTTTCAATATCTCAACAGCAGCCGCTTTTGTTTGTGCAGCAGCAGGCATTCCAGTTGTTAAGTTTGGTAATAGATCTGCAACTTCAAAATCAGGAAGCGTAGATTTTTTACAAACTCTCAATATCTCTCTTTCTAAAACTCCAGATGAGGTTTTAATTAATTTAGACAGAGCAAATATCGCTTTTATCTCGGCTCAGGAAGTTTATCCTATTTTTAGAAGATTTTCTACTATTAGGAAAAAAATTACTGTGCCAACAATTTTTAATTATTTAGGGCCTTTGTTAAATCCCGTTGATACTTCGCTAACAGTTCTAGGAGTTTCAAGACCGGATATGGCTACTATATATACAGGTTTTCTTGAAAAGATTAAAAGAAATGGAGTTGTTTTAACAAGCAATGGATTTGATGAAGCCATTCCATTTCAATTAACAGAAGTATATTATTGTTCAAGAAAGCAAGAAATCTTACCAAATAAAACTGGGAGATTAGAAGATTTAGCTATCGCTTCTCCAGAACAAAGTGCAAAAATTATCCTTGACATCTTTGAGGGAAAAGATAAGAGTGTTAGATACGATTGCGTTGCTTTAAATGCAGGTATTGCTATTGCATATTACAATAAAATAGATTTTGACGATGGAATAAGAATTGCAAAGAATACAATAAATTCTAAGAAGGCACACAAAACTCTTAAGAAATGTCAATTACTGTAAACAATTATCATAAAACCTTCTTATCCTTTTTTCAAAAGTAATTCTGAATTAAATAACCTATAAAAGCAAAGAGTAATCCAAATAAGAGTAACTGAAGGGCAGTTTGAAAGGATATGTCTTAGAAAAGAATCTCTGGGATATAAGACTCTTGCTCAATTTGTAAGAGATCTGCTGTTAAAAGAGGATCTTGCAGCTTACAAAATGATCTCCGAGATTCATAAGAAAATATGCCTAGAAAGGTAAGGCAGTGAACGGGCAGAAATCGAAAAATGTGAACGCTCATTTACACAGGAAATTGGGCAAAAAATAAGGCCTTTGAGGGTTTCAGAAGGTATAGGGATAATTCTACTAAAAGGCAGAAATAGCGCACCAAAAACAACCCTTGCAAGGAATTCAAGGGGTTTGAGAGATAACGTGGCTATTTTTCACGATTTATGGTGAAATCTCCGAGGATTAGTGTGTAATGGACATGTGTAAACTAATCTGGACAATGGCAGGTAAGCAGCAAGCTTTAAAAACTCCTTTTTCTTATTGTAATTAACCCTATTGGTTGTGGTATTAACTAAAATGAAAAAAACAAGAGAATTTTCAGGATTGAGTCCTAATCAAGAGAAGATCATGAGTATTCTGGAATATAAGAAGATGGAACTAATTCCAAGAAAAGAATTGATAAGCTTAATTAAATTCCATATAAAAATCAAAGATGTTGTTGATTTAATAGAAAAGCTTCAGGCTAAGAAAAGAATTGTTTCAATTAAAAGAGGAGTTTATATGGTTATTCCCTTAAGAGCAATTGATAAGAAATTTTCATTAGATAATTATCAACTTGTTGATTACTTGCTAAAAGAGGATTATTACATTGGGCTGTATAATGCTTTTAACTTGCATGGATTTACTGAACAAATTCCGACAAAATTATTTGTGTTTAATACCAAGTATTCTGCTGATAAAAAGATCCTGCATTACAATTTTAAATTTTTTAAAATAAAAAAAGATAAACTATTTGGGATCGTCAAAGAAAAATATCCCTATTCCGATAAGGAGAGGACAATAATAGATGTTTTGGAATATCCTGAATATTTAGGGGGTTTAAGTGAAGTTATGGATAGGATAAAGCAAGTAAATTATAACAAAGTCAGGTTAGTTGATTACGCAACCAAGTACGAGAGTATTAAAATAATCAAACTCGTTGGTTTGTTGACAAACAGCAACAAATTGTTAAGTTTATTAAAAAAGAAAAATGCATTGTCTTATTATACTACAATTAAAAAATCAAGAACTAAACTATTGGATAAAAAATGGAAAATAAGATTAATTTAGATGATTTAAGAAGATTGAGTACTGAGACAAAGTTTCCTCAGGATTTATTGGAAAAAGACTATCATTTAACTAGAATTCTTCATAAAATTTCAGAGAAAAAGATTAAGGATTTGGTTTTTAAGGGAGGAACATGTTTGAATAAGTGTTATTTGGGATTTTACAGATTAAGCGAGGATTTGGATTTTGTTTATAATCAGGATACAAAGGATCTGTCTAAAAGACAAATAAAACTCATATTAGATAAATTTAGAAGAGAATTAATTGGGATCTTAGATAAACTAGGATTTGAAACAAGCAAAGAGTTAGGAAAGGGTTGGAAAATGCTGACTTCTAAAATGCAGCCAAGAATCGTCGGACTTGAGATCGTAACAAAATATAATTCTATAATTAATAATTCTTCTCAGACAATTAAATTGGAAATTTCATTCAGGAAGAAATTAAGAAATCCAACAAAGATGAAAGCAATAAAGCATGAGTTTATTGATGCATTAGGAGAACCAATCTTGAGAAAAGATGTAGAGATTGAAGTAATTGATTTAAATGAAAATCTTGCAGAAAAATTCAGAGCTCTTTTAGTAAGGAAAAATATTGCCATAAGGGATATTTATGATATTTATTTTATTTTAAAGAATAAGCTTGCAAAAGTTGACAAAGATCTTATTGATCTTATTTTAGTAAAAATAAATGAGAATTCTGAAAAGAAATTCACAAGAAAAGATTTTATTGATTTTATCAAAAGTCTAGAGTCTAAGCTTTCAGACCTAAATGAAAAAGAGATATCTTCACTACTAAAGTCAGGTGAAACAGTTAATGTAAAGGAAATGATTCAGACGATTGTAAAGGAGTTTGAGGAGCTTGAGAAGATCGTATAAATATGAAAGAAAAAAAATGGCAGATGTGAAATGTAGCGTTTGTATGAAAGATATGCAAATGCCTGAGTCTTTTTTGAAAGCCGGAGAGAAAAGAGGTATTGATGCAATGCACATGCCGCACATCTGCTCTGATTGCACCGACAAAATGGGGGATGTCTTGGGAGATAAGAAAATGGAGGGTTTTATGAAAGATGTTAATAAACAAATGGAGAAAATGGAGAAGAATAATGAAATAGCCGAGAAGCTGGCTGAAGAAATAACTTATGGGAATATTGATGCTTTAATATCTGAACTTGATGAGTCTGATGCTTCTGAAGAAGATAAGATAAAAGAGGCATTTTATAGAGGTGCCTGGATGACTTTATTTTTAATAGGAAATAATCATGAACATGGCTTTCTTGAAAAAGAAGCTGAGAGCATTAAGGATTTTCATGAGAAGATGAAGGGAAGAGAAGAAAAAGAGACGGAAATGGAAGATGATGAAGAGGAGAGTGACGAGGATGGATGAAGAAATTGGCAAAAAACTAGTTGATGAATTAGATAAATTGGAAATGTCAAAGAAAGGAGTAGAATCTAAAATTGATAATTTAAAATCAGAAATAGCCAATATTGCAAAGATTGAGGGCAAGAACTTTATTAGTGGAACTCATAAAGGTTGCTCTGTAAAAGAGTATGATAAGGTTATTTATCCAGATGATAAAGATTCTTTTGCTAAACTTATTAAGGAAAAAGGAATCTATGAATATTTCTCACAAGTTAATTATTCCAGGTTGAGTCCAGCAATTATAAAGAAAGATATCAATATCGATAAGGAAATACTTGATAAAGTGAAAATAACAAAGAGTTTTAGGGTGGTTCTTATTGATAAAGGAGTTTAAAAATGACTAAAGAAGTTAAGAAAGCATGGGAATCTGAACTTATTGGAAAAATAAGGAGTATGATGGATCATCTTTACCCCAATATTGAGAAAGAATTAAGAGAAGTTTATATCCATGAAAATGAACATGCAATGAAAATTATAAAGAGAAAGGTTGATTTTAGGTTGGGATTTCATGCATGGTTCTTACTAAAACACGAATTTCCAAGTGGAGCTTCTGCAATGGAAATGGCTAATTCTTTTCCAATGGATTACTTTAATAAAAAAGAGAAGAAGATGATTAAAAACTTCTTGGACTATAAAGAATCTTTATTTGAGATATTGAAAATATCAGAAGATAAGAAAGATTATACGATAAAAGATTTATCTGACAAAAAAGTTTATTTTGTAAAAACAATAGACTTACCTGCAGGATTTAAAGAGAAAGATTTTGTTCAAGCGATTATTGTAAAAAACATTGGGGGCAACTATTTCTTTTATGGAACGCTTATGTCTTTTGATATTTGGGATAAAAGAGAGTTTGTTAAGGAAATTTTAGATGAACTTAAGATTGAGAGTAAAATGAGGAAAGAAAGGGAGAAAGAAAAGATAGAGTGGGAAATTCAAAAATGAAGATCAATAAAGAATGGCACGAGAAAAACAGAATGCCTAAGAATGCGACATTTAAAGAAAAAGTTAAATGGCATACGAAACATAAAAATAACTGCTTATGCAGGCCTGGATTTCCTAAGAAGTTAGAAGAAGAAGTGAAGAAAAAAAGATTAAAATAATCCGAAAGAAAGGTTTTATTAATTGTCTGCTAATCATAATCTCATGAAACCAAGATATTTAGGGATAGCGATAATAGTAATTAGTATTGTTGTTTTAGCTAGCCTTTTTTATCTTAATAATATTTTGAGCAAACAAAGCTTAGAAAATTGCGTAGAATTTTGTAAATTACAAAAAGATAGTTCTTGTTCTCTTGAATCATGCAAAGCCAATGGACAGCATAATGATCATGAGAAAATTATCCAGGCTCTTGAATTATTAGTTGCATTTTTAGCTGGACTAGGTTTTTATCTCTCATTGACAAAAGCAGAAAAAATAATTGAACAGAAAAAATATGATATAACTAAACTGAATTCAGAGGAAAAGAAAGTATTTTATTTTATCAAGGAAAATAAAGACAAAGGAGTTTACCAAAGTAATGTTGTTGAGCATTTTAACTTTCCCAAGTCAAAAGTTTCAAGGATTTTAGATAGATTGGAACAAATAGGAATTATTGAAAGAAAGAGAAGAGGAATGACAAACATCATATTTCTAAAATAGAACCAGTTTCATGCTGTAGAACTAGTTCTACGATATCCTTATAAGCTGTTTTTTGAGCATTTTACTATGTCAAATAGAATAGATAAAATGCTTAGAGAAATGAAAGGAGGTTAATATGAACGAAGAAGCAACTTTAACAATAAGGAAAGATACGCTATGGAAGTACAGCACGTTTCTACTTTTAGCTTTGCTAATTGTTGGGGGATTTGTATTCTTTTTAGGAGGAAACAATAATCCCACAACAGGCAATGTTGTGGCCAATAATCCTGCTCCAACTTTACCAAGCCAACCATCGCAAGTAACAGCAAGTATAGATGATGATCCTGTTTTAGGAGACAAAAATGCTCCTGTAACAATCATAGAGTTTAGTGATTATCAATGTCCGTTCTGTAGAAAATTCTGGACAGAAACATTCAACCAGATTAGGAAAGATTACATTGATACAGGAAAGGTAAAATTCGTGTATAGAGATTTTCCACTTTCTAGTATTCATCCTGCCGCAGAACCTGCAGCAGAAGCAGCTAATTGTGTAAGAGAAAAGGGTGGAGATGAGGCATACTATAAAATGCATGATAAAATCTTCCAAGAAGGAAACATACTTGATGGAGGAGACCCAATTACGGGACCTGTAAGAGGAACTGCGCAATTTGGTGCAACAGAACTAAAGAAATGGGCTAAAGATCTTGGTTATGAAATAGATAGTTGCCTTGATTCTGGCAAGTACGCTAGCGAAGTACAAAAAGACTTAGCAGATGGACAAGCAGCCGGAGGACAAGGAACACCTTACTTTGTAATCAATGGTAAGCCACTAAGTGGTGCGCAACCATATGCAGCATTTAAGCAAGTAATCGATGCAGAACTTGCAGCGTAAATATATTTTTTTATTTTTTAGATTTTTAAGAACAGAGAAAAAGATAAAGACAATGGCAGATAAAACAAGATGCGAGATTTGCGATAGAACATTCAAGGATGCTGAAGGGCTAGCAGCGCATAACAAAGCGAAGCATCCTAAAAATATACCTAAAGAGAAGAAATCATTGTCAATCAAGAAAGTGAGAAATTGGAGCATCTTAATCATAATTGTTGGCTTAATAATTACAGGGCTTGTATGGGGAATTTCAAATATTGAAAGACTTCCTCCAATAGATATGGATGGACATATCGAATCAAATCCTTCTTCCCATATCTTGAAAGATCCAATGCCTATTGCAATTCAAAAACACATGCTGGAACATGCAGATGGTGTTGAGAAAGGTCGTGGAGGAGTTATTATTAATTATAACTGCAAAGACTATTCTTGCGAAGAAAGTTTAATAAAAAACCTTGAATCTTTTTCTACGGAATTTGATTATGTCTATGTTGCACCGTTTAAGGGAATGGACGCAAAAATTGCAATAACAAAACTAGGTAAAATAGATATTCTTGAAGAATATGATGAACTTCGAATAAAAAACTTTATTGAAGGAAGATAAAATATGGAATGGAAACAAATGTTCAGCACGTGGAAGAAGGTTTTTACTAATTGGAAATATTTAGCAGTTACAATAATTATTGCATTTTCATTCTATTCAATAAATGTATTGGTCTCTAGTTGGAGCAGTCTAACGGGATTTTATTCAACTCTTGGCTTTTTTCAAACAATTAAGTTTTTCTTTATATTGTTTTTTGGATTCAAAGAAACTATAATGTTTCATTCTTTCGTTAGTTTGATTGTTATAAGTATTCTATTTGGGGCGTTATTTAGTCTAGTGGGATATAAGGTTAGAATAGGACAAGGAACTGATGGAAAAAGGGTTGGTTTATTTGGAGGCGTTGGTCTATTTTTAGCAGCATTTGCCCCAGGATGCGCTGCTTGTGGCGTTGGATTAGCTTCAGTTTTTGGAATCGGCGCCGGGGCTTTATCTTTTTTGCCTTATGGCGGTTTTGAATTATCAATAGCTTCTATAGGAATGCTCGGCTTCACGATTGTAACAGTTACTAAAAATATGTATGTTTGCAAACTAAAAAATTTAAATAATGAAAGGAGGTATTAATATAAATGGAAATAAAAAAATCTACATTGTACATTGGAATAATTTTGTTAATCTTAATCGTGGGAGGATTTTTCTTTTTTAGAGGAGGAAGTCCTGCCGTTAATGGGAATGTTGTTTCTGAAGGCGGTCAAGTCTTACAAGGAGAAACGCAGAAAGTAGTTATTGGTGAGAAAAATCTGAACTACTATCCAAATGAGATTAAAGTTAAGGCTGGACAACCGGTTAGCATCAGTCTTGATTCCAGCGTTACAGGATGTTTAAGGTCTTTCAATATAAAAGATTTAGGAGTTTCAAAAAATGCCAAAACTCCGAGCGATACTATAAACTTTACCCCGACAAAGAAAGGAACATTTAGATTTGCCTGCAGTATGGGTATGGGTTATGGAAATATCATTGTTAAATAAATAAAATGAAGACTCTTTTAAAGAAACCATACATATATTTTGTAATTTTAATTTTCTTAGTTTATCTTAGTCTTAATGTTATTCTGAGCGGTTTCTATAATGCTATTCCGCTAATTTTAGTTTATGCAAAAACTCTCAATTGGTTTAAACTAAGCATATCTATTTTTCTTACATTAATAATCGGGGCACTAATAGCATTTAATTCGGTTTTGATTTATGTTAAATATAAAGAAAGAAGAAAATGTAAAAAGGAACTCACTTTAAGCAGTGCTGGTGCGATTGGAGGATTGGTTACAGGCGTTTGTCCTCTTTGCGTTACAGGACTTATACCTCTAATATTGGGATTTATTGGAGTTTCTTTTTCTTTTGCTAGTCTTCCTTTTCAAGGGATTGAAGTTCAGGTTTTAGTAGTAATAATTCTTTTTGTGAGTTTGATTAATTTGTCTAGAAAATAAAACTAAAGATTTAATCATTACTTAAAAATGAAGAACAATAATTCACAAAGCTTAAATACTATATGTATTACAATAGCATATGTTAAATAAGAACATATTACATCGTGTGCATAAAGAAGGATTTAAGGAAGAAGAAGTTTACGAGGCATATAAGATTTTCTTCGGAACACTTGTATCAGAATCAAGATTGAAAATCATAAATTTACTTAGAAAAGGAGAAAAGAGTGTTTCTGAGATTATAGAAGCATTAAAACTTCCGCAGCCAACTGTATCGCACGACTTGGCACGTTTGAAAAAATGTGGATTTGTCAAAGTTAAAACTGTTAAGAACTTTAGACATTATTCTCTTAATGAAAAGACAATAGAACCCCTTATGAGTCTAATTGATCACCACATGGCTGAATACTGCATACATATTCTTCACGAAACAAAAGGAGAGAAAGATTAACATGAAAGATAATAACAGATTATTATTTGGCGATATGAAGTTATGTAATGTCTGTTGCATTACGGTAAAAGATAGAGCTGCTATAGATAAATGCGAGGCGTGGTGTAAGAAAGATAAGAATTGTAGTCATAAAACTAAATGTGATTTAAACTTTGTTGAAAGGAGGCAGAAATAAAATGAAAAAAGCATTCATAGACATCAAAGGAATGGATTGTGCATCTGATGCTGTAGAAATAGAAAGAAGTTTATTGAAAGTTAAAGGCGTAAGGAGCGCAAGTGTGAACTATCTAGTTCGTGAAGGATTTGTTAATGTTAATAATAATGTAAATGAAGAAAAGTTAAAGGCAGCTGTTAAAAAAACAGGGCATGATGTCACAAATATTCGATTTGAGCAGGAGAAAAGATGAAGAAACATAAAAATTGTCCAATTTGCAAACAAGAAGTAATCAGCGATGCATCGAAACCAATGTCGTGTGCATTATGTGGGATGGTAATAGACCACGACAATATGATTTTATTAGTCAGAGAAGCTGATCCATTATATTTTTGCCTTCACGGATGCTATGAAAAATACTTTTCTATTAATGAAACTGGAGATGTAAAAAAATGAAATCGAAACAATCATGCGTACGAATTAAGGAATTTTCTGAAGGGAAGATGAGTGTAAAGATTTGTAATATGATTGATGAATGCAATTGTGGAAACGATGATTGTTGTGCAGTAAACGAAGGAGAAGAAGACAATGAGTCATAATCGTTCAAACCATATGTGGATGATGGCAATTGCGTGTGGAGGAGCACTTTTGCTTCTTTTAGTACTTCCACTTGTTGGCCTGTCCAAGAACTGGTCTGTTGGAATTTCAATTGCAGTTATGGTAGGATTACATTTATGGATGATGCGAGGACATTCAGATCATAGCCATACGGAACATAAAGAG